>Ga0193713_1000030_pt1 | contig 38859 bp, 35 predicted proteins | sample H3a2metaG_FD_143054 | JGI IMG/M metagenome (GOLD analysis project Ga0193713, IMG submission 143054) | Soil microbial communities from a riparian zone of the East river system, Colorado, United States - H3a2 | ecosystem: Environmental > Terrestrial > Soil > Riparian zone | place: USA: East River... | reverse complement strand
GGCAGTCCTGGGAAAACTGTCGCGTTGCTGAGGGCAAGATCCCCGAGGATGGCGCGCGGTGTTCTGTCACGACTGATGACCATTGGCACAGCACGCGCTATTAGCGGCGTCAGAAGATTGCTGAAACCGTAGGAGTGCGAGATTGGGATGACGCCGAAATTCAGATCAATATCGGAAATCCCCATCGTGTCGCAAATCTGATTGCAATCGGCCAGTAGCTGTTCGCTACGAAAGCGGATTGCGCGGGGTGTGGCTGTTGTGCCGGAGGTAAGCTTCAGGAGATTTGGCGGATTCTCGCGCCAATCTGGTGTGCAGTCGGCTGTCCCCATTCGAATGATCTCTGGTGAGCCTCCGCTGGGGATAGCGGACACCAAAGCTTTAACCTTGCAAATTTCTAACGCTTCGTCGCGTTGATGTTCGCTCATGGACTGTTCCAGAGGGAGAACAACCAAATGCCTGCGCAAGCAACCGATCAAAACCGATGGCCAATCTTCATGGTTGCCGATCTGGACAGCGAGAACGTTGCCCTCGTGGAAAACGTCGATGCTTTGCAACAAGTCGCGAGCGCGTTGTTCAACGTCGCCGAATGTTCGGAGCACTTCGCCGCTGGTCGCAAAAATAGCTGGCGCATCACGCTTTCGCGCGAGCGTTTTCTCCCAATCTTGCAGCAATGGATCGGAGGATATCATCGCTTGCGCAGAGCTCGTTGCGCGAGTAGATTCCGCGCTCCTTTCCAAAGATGAAAACCGGTATTCATCCAGAGTATTACGAGACCGATATTGTGTGCGCATGCGGTGCGGTATACCATAGCCGTTCCACGCGCCGCGATATTAAGATCGGTATTTGCGCCGCTTGTCATCCCTTTTTCACCGGCGAGCAGAAGTTCGTGGATACGGCCGGGCGCGTCGAGAAATTTGCCCGGCGGTACGGCAGCACCAAAGCCGCGCGGGCTGAAAAGAAAGCTTAGCTGAGCTGTAGCTGGGGGCGGCGACCCCGGCTGTACCGAACCCCGAATGCTTTCGGGGCTACAGATATGGACTTTAACTCCCTAATTCAACTCAAACGCGAACGCTTCGATCAACTTGAGCGCGATATTGCCGACCCGGCGCTTTTTTCCAATCGCCAGCGCGCCAAGGCGATTATGCGCGAGCACGCGAGCATCAAACAACTGCTGGCGAAATGGGATGAGCTCGAAGCCGCGCGTAAGCAATTGGACGACAATCGGGAGCTGGCAATGTCAGGCGACGTGGAGATCGCGGCTATCGCGGATGACGAGATTCCAGACCTCGAAAAACGAGTGGCCGATCTCGAACGCGAAGTTCAGATCGCGTTGTTGCCGCCGGATGAAAATGAAGACCGCGACGCGATCGTGGAAATCCGAGCCGGAACGGGCGGAAGTGAAGCGGCCATTTTCGCGGCTGATCTTTACCGGATGTACCATCGCCATGCGGAATCTGCCGGCCTAAAAACCGAGGACCTCGAATCGAGTCCGTCGGAACTCGGTGGATTTAAGGAAGCGATCTTCCGCGTTTCGGGAGAATCCGTTTTTCGAAAACTGCGTTACGAAAGCGGCGTTCACCGGGTGCAGCGCGTACCCGCGACCGAGGCGCAGGGTCGCATTCATACATCGACAGCGACGGTCGCGGTGTTGCCCGAGGCGGAAGACGTCGATCTTGAATTGAAACCGGAAGATTTGCGAATTGAAGTCTCGCGCTCCGGCGGTCCGGGCGGGCAGGGCGTGAACACAACCGATTCGGCCGTGCAAGTGTTGCACATTCCGACAGGCACAATCGTGCGCTGCCAGGACGGTCGCAGTCAGATCAAAAACAAAGAAAGAGCGCTTTCGATCTTGCGCGCACGCTTGCTGGAGCGAAAGCAGCGCGAGGAAGACGAAAAATATAGCGCGGAGCGCCGCGGCCAGATCGGCACTGGCGGGCGGGAAGAAAAAATTCGTACCTACAATTTCCCGCAGAACCGCGTGACCGATCACCGCATCGGTTTGACGCTTCATAACTTGGATCGGGTGATCGATGGTGACCTCGGTGAATTGATCACCGCGCTGCAAGCCGCTGGCGTGGCAGAGCGACTGAAGGAATCGGCAACTCAAGGAACGACGGCTTCCCAGCCGTCGAAAGCCTGAAGGCTGCGCCTTCGCCAGGACTACGATGAGCCAAGCAGAAGAGTCGCTCCCTTGGCCGTAGCACTCAAAACGCCATTGCGTCCGGTGAGCTGATTTGTTACAAACGGCGTAATGGACCCCCAGTCGCTCACCATTCTCGTGGGAGCATTCCAGCGCATCCTCAGCATCCTTATCGGCGGGATGTTAATCTATTTCGGTTATCGTCTTTTCCTCAGTCTGCCCGGCAAGCGCGGACGTGATGGTGGCAGTGGCGAGTTTTCTCTTGGCGGTGCAAACAAGGTCAAGTTGAGCAAGGTTGGACCTGGAGTGTTCTTCGCCGTTTTTGGCGCCGGACTGATTGCGTATTCATTTGCCAAGCCAATGAAGGTGAACATTCCTGGAGCGGCTCCAAACGCTCAAAATTCCCCACGCGCCGCAAATGCGCCAAGTGCAGGCACTGGTGCTGTCGCCGCAGCCGGCTTCAGCTACGTAGGTGCGGTTTCCGCTCCTGAAACTGATGAGGATCGGGCGCGCATGCGAAACGAAACTCAGCAAGACATAATCATTCTGAACCGCGCACTGGATGTCGCGAACGCGTCCGAGCGGCCACAAGTGGAACGCGCTGTCGTGAGAGCCAAGGTCGCGCTGATGGAGCCGCTCTGGGCCGAAGACTGGGGCGAGCTCAAGGATTTTCGTGACTGGCTCGCGAAGGGCGGCACGCCGCCAGATAAGACACAACCTGCGGTCGATTATTTTCAACGAAAGTAGGATGCTGTGCAGAGGTATCTCGCTCTCTCGCTCGTAATCACGACGTGCGCAGGCGCGAGCATGTTCGGGCAGAATGTGTCGCGGCTTTATCCAGAGAAAAAGCTGCAAGCGGATGCCGCGCGATGGAGCGAACAAATCCAGGCTGAATATCGCGACACCATCCTGCCGCAGCTGACGGACGAGGAGCGCAGCGCACTCGGTACGGTCAAAATCGAGGTTCCGCTTTCAGGACCTAATGGGGATCCGTTCTCATTCTACACCGACGACAAGGGCACGATTTACCTGCCGGCGTTCTCGCTACGATTTTTTTCGGATCTCTGCGTGGCGAACGCCTGGCTCAATGCTCACGGATACGACGGCACTACTGTGCGCGATTATGTCGGTGTGCTCCTACGCGAGGCGATACTCTCGCCGGGAGCTCCGCTCCCCACGGTTTTTCGCACGCTCGGCGTTCCCGATAATGCTCGCGAAGAAAGCGCAGTCGCTAATCGCGTAGATAGAAACTTTGGAAACACGATTGTCTTTTTGCTCGCGCACGAGCTAGGACACGCGTTGAAAAAGCACGATACCCATTCACGCGATCCGGTTCAGAAGCGGAGACAGGAAATCGAGGCTGACGCATTCGCGATCGAAGTCATGCGACGGATCGGGCAGGTGCCGCTCGGAGTGGAGTTCTGGTTTGACGTCGAACGGATTGGACATGTCCAAGGTATCCGGCGCGTCACGAGCGCTCGGTTTCCGACGGAAGCAGAGTGGCAGAAATACCTCGCTGGTTTGGATCACCCAGTGACGAGTGAACGACTGGACGCACTTGCTACCGCTGTCGAAAAGGCTCCGGACTCATTCGCCCGCAATCAAGCCGATCAGGCGCGCTGGACTCGAAATTCAAAAATATTCGCGCAGTATATGCGCTTGGGCGCACCATCTGCCGCCATAGGGGCGGCGCGTGTAGCTGAGTATGAACGGGTGCGCGACTTGCACTTGGAGGACCTCAAGCCGCGCAAAGCAGCCTTCACCATGCCTGGCAGTGACCAGGAACCGGCCTTCAATGGCTTATTCGCTGTGCGCAGAACCGCCGCTGAGGGCGGGCAAGACAGAATGGACCTTCTGCTGTTGCGCATGGGGGACGATGTAACGGGTGGCTACTCGAATGGCAAAATCGATGGGTTTATTCAAGGGGACATCCGCAATGGCGTATTGCACTTCACGTGGCGTGAGGGTAATGCGAACGGTCACGGCGTTGCGCAAGCGCAGGGCGAGACACTTCGCGGGACTTGGGGACTCGGCGAATCAGAGCAGGGCGCCGGCGAGTTTAGTGCGGAACGGCAGAAGAAAGAGCGCAGAGCGCCCTAGCTCGCTGTTCCTCAACCGAGGGATTCGCGTAGGTTACAACGCATGAACGTGCTCGAAGTGTTGCAAGCGGCGACGGCGCATTTGAAGAAACATGGCGTCGAGAATCCGCGGTTGAATGCGGAACATTTACTCGCGCACTTGCTGGGACGGAACCGAATCGAGCTTTATCTGGATTTCGAGCGGAAGTTGACTGAAACAGAACTCGGGCCATTGCGCGAATTGGTGAAGCGTCGCAGCGAAGGCGAGCCGCTCCAGCACTTGTTAGGCACCGTCGAATTTTGCGGACTCACTTTTCTATCTGACAAACGCGCGATGGTTCCTCGGCCGGAAACAGAAGAACTCGTCGAGTCCTTAAAATCCGAAATCGAAGATCCAAAATCCAAGATTGTGGATGTTGGTACTGGCAGCGGCGTGATCGCGCTCAGTCTCGCTGCGGAATTTCCTGAGGCACGGATTCTCGCGGTTGATATTTCGGATGACGCGCTCGCACTCGCGCAAGAAAATGCCATCACGCTTGACTTGGGCAGCCGGGTCCAGTTTCTGAAAAGTCGTTTGCTCGAAACCATCGAGGGAACTTTCGATCTAATTGTTGCGAATCTTCCTTACATCTCATCGCAAGACCGGCACACTCTTTCGCGAGAAGTATTGCGTGATCCGGAAGTTGCGCTGTTTGCCGGTGCGCGAGGCGATGAGCTGGTGCGTGAGCTGATTGATCAAGCCCCAACGCGGCTCCGACCGGGCGGTATGCTGGCTCTGGAAATAGGACTCGGTCAGGGCCAGGCGCTTCTTTCGGTCCTGACGGAAAAAAATTACCGCGACATTTGTTCGAAGAACGATTATAACGGCGTGACACGGTTCCTTTTTGCCAGGTATGGATAAGATCCTCGTCCACGGCGGTCATCCGCTTTCAGGTTCTATCAAGGTGAGCGGCTCGAAAAATTCATCGCTGCCGATCCTCGCCGCAACGCTGCTCACCAAGGAGCCTTGTATTGTTCACGGTGTGCCCGACCTGAGCGACACGCATTACATGCTCCAAATACTGACCCATTTGGGGGCGCAGGTGGAACGCGCCAGCGGAACGGTCAGCGTGACTGCAGAAAAGACCCACTCCGTCGCGCCGTACGACGTCGTCCGCAAAATGCGCGCTTCCGTTTGCGTGCTTGGACCGTCACTGGGCCGTTGCAAGGAGGCGACCGTCGCTTTGCCCGGTGGTTGCGTCATTGGCGACCGGCCAATTGACTTGCATCTCAAAGGTTTCGAAGCGCTCGGGGCGGCAGTGCGCGTGGAGGGTGGCGACATCAAGGTTTTCGCACCGAAATTGAGCGGAGCAGTCATCAACATGCAGAGCAAATTCGGCCCGACTGTTCTCGGCACCGATAACGTCATGATGGCAGCCGTGCTGGCTGATGGTGTGACGGTTATTGAAGGAGCAGCCCAGGAGCCCGAGGTAGTGGACCTGGCAACGTTCCTAAACAAGATGGGCGCGAAGATCGAAGGCGCGGGAACGCGCCGGATCATCATCGAAGGAGTGCCTGCGTTGCATGGAGCCGAACACCGGGTAATCCCGGACCGGATTGAGGCTGGAACATTTCTGGTGGCGGGTGCAATTGCCGGAAAGGGAGTCACCGTCAAGCGAGTGGAACCGGAGCATGTTCGCGCAACCACCGATGCCCTGGCGAGTTGCGGCTATCACATCGATATCGGCGACCGTGAGATTTCGATCCTTCCGAATGGCGCCGCGAGCGCGCTTGAGCTAACAACAGCACCATACCCCGGCTTCCCCACTGACATGCAGGCGCAGATGTGCGCTCTACTCGCCATTAGCAAAGGCACCAGTTCCGTGACCGAAAATGTTTTTCCGCAGCGTTATATGCATGTGGCGGAGCTAAAGCGCATGGGCGCGCAGGTACAATTGGAGGGTGCTACTGCGGTAATCGATGGTGTGGATTATCTTCTCGGGGCACCGGTGATGGCCAGCGACCTACGCGCGTCAGCCGCGCTGGTGCTTGCAGGGTTGAAAGCTGACGGAATTACCGAAGTCAGCCGCGTCTATCACATCGACCGCGGCTACGAGCATCTCGATGAAAAATTGAGCGAACTCGGCGCACACATCGAGCGGGCAAAAGCAGCGTAGTCCAATCTTTTTCCTTGCTCTCGCGGCGGCCAAGGGGCAGTCGTTGTGATACGCGAACGAAAGGATAAATATGGATCAAACCCCTCCGCCACCTCCGTCAACTTCATCCGATGTCCGAACGTGGTGTGTCCTCTGTCACGCCAGCGCATTACTCGGATTGTTTTTTCATTTCCTGGGCCACATCTTGGGACCGCTTATCGTTTGGCTCATGAAACGTGGCGACTCTCCCGAGATCGACGCCTACGGAAAAGAATCGCTCAATTTTCAAATCTCGATGCTGATCTATGACGCCATCGCCGCGATTCTTTGCATCGTGCTCATAGGCGTTCCGATTTTGATCGCGCTCTGGGTGTTGAACACTGTACTTGTCATTATCGCATCAGTGAAAGCCAGCCAGGGAGAGTTCTATCGCTATCCGTTTACGATTCGGCTGATCAATTGATTGGTCTTTCACGTCGAGCGGTTGTCATCAATCGGCGCAACGTCTTTAGATTGATCACATCTTCTCGTAATTCTTTCCCCTTCGGCGTTTCCAGTACTTTCGGGATTTTGCGGAACCGGCGATCGCCCATGATAAAGCGAAAAGCAGGGAGCCCGATTTTGCCCCTGCCGATATGTTCATGTCGATCCACCCGCGAACCGCAGGCAGTTTTGGAATCGTTTAGATGGATTGCCACGAGACGATCCAAGCCAACTACGCGACCGAATTCGCGGAATGTCTTCCGAACCGAGGCCTCGCTGCTGATGTCATAACCCGAAGCGAAAACATGCGCGGTATCGAGGCAGACACACAATCGCTCTGGTTCACGCACGCGGCTGATAATGTACGCGAGGTGCTCGAATTTGTTCCCCAGGCATGAGCCCTGGCCAGCGGTCGTTTCGAGCGCGATCCGTGTTTTGATTTTCGGAAGACCAGAAAACACGCAATCAATCGATTCTACAATTTTTTCGAGTCCCGCTTCTTCACCCGCGCCGAGGTGCGCACCGGGATGCAACACCAAGAATGGAAGTTCCAGCCGATCGGCGCGAACCAATTCTTCCGACAGCGAACGGATCGAATTTGCGTGAAACTGTCCGTTCGTGGCGGCGAGATTGATGAGATAGTTCGCGTGGGCGAAGATCGATAATAATTCGCTGCGTTGCTGATGTTCGAGGAAGGTGTGGATTTCGTCGCGGGTAAGCGGGCGGGCGAACCACTGCATGTTGTTCTTCACGAACACTTGCATGGCAGTGCAGTCGATCGAGCGCGCGCGCCCAATCGCCAGGTTCACGCCACCGGCAATCGACATGTGCGCGCCAAGGAGAATTGGATGAATCGGCGATTCGGCGAATCGGCGAACCGGTGAAGGCGCCGTTTCTCCATCTCGGCGTTTCTTCATTTCGTTTCTCTTCACTATTGGCTCTTCAAAACGGCTGGGCGCCAATCCGGCTTCTTCAGGCTCCCTGTGCCGGCGTATTCCAAAAGTTTATACACCGGTGTGAGCAGCACGCCGGGTCCCTTCATGTTGAGCCGCAGATTGAAATCGAGCTTGTCATCGAGAAAATGGACGTCGCCATGACCCAGCATGCTAAAGAGCGTGCCGTCTGCCTCGAAAGAGTCGGTATGAATGATTCCCTGATCGATCTTGAAATCTGCACTCGCTTTGTGCGCGATGCTGTATCCGCTGCCGGGGAGAATCCGGTTCAGAATTCCTGAGAGCGGCCCGAAAATAGGGATGGCGAAGACATCGCCGTTGGTGACTTCCACTTTTCCATGGCCTCGCATGGTGCGCGCATCGCTGCCGAGCCCGGTGAAATCGTACGTGCCGCTTAACAGGCCGAGCGCTGTCTTGTAGTTGTAGTACAAGTCAGTCAGCAGCGGGAAATTGATCTCGCTTATCGAAATATTTGCCCGGTAACGCGGATCATTTTTCGCAAGTGAAATGTCGGCGTTTCCACGCAACGTGCCTGAGAGAAGCGCGCCACGAAGATCAATGATTTGCAATCGGTCGTTGGTGAACAGCAATCGCGCGGAGATGCGATCAAAGGACAATGTTTTCCCAAGAAAGACGTAATCCATTCCGTTCGCGCCCTCTACCTTGACCTCCAGACGTGTATTCTTCCCGCCGCGAAATTGATACAAACCATTCGCCGTAACGGAGGGCGGCCGCCGAAATTTATAGGGCGCCACCGTGTTCCAAATTTTTGGATCAATCCAAAAAATGACCTCGGCAGGATTCAATGAACTTTTGATATTGGAGATGCGTACCTCGTGTTTTTTAAAATCGTAGATGAAACTGCCCGTTCCAATGCCTTCATTGCGCGCGACGTGTAAATCCTCACAGGCAAGCGCACCGTCGGCGAAATGGATTTTAGTATCCGCACTGGTCATCCATGTGCCGCGGAACCGAGTTCGACCCAAAATGAGGGTCCCATCACCTTTCCAAGTTCCCGGATCGTGGTCCTGGCCTCGGATCGCGAGGCGAATGGCAGGTGGACGTTGCCATTCCCACTGCCGGAGAAATGCATTCAATTCCGGGGGGGCGATCATACGCACCGCCTCCGGGACTATTGTGCTCTCGATGTTCAGGCGAAAATCCGCCGGCGCATCAAAAAGATCAGCCCGAACCTGGCCGGTTTGATGTCGCAGGCGCAGGTCCCTGACCAGTGTGCGCTCGCCGTCCCACGAAAAATCAGCTGTTAGATCGGAAAACGGAACTTTCTTGTAAGTGAACCGGCCAAAAGCAACGTGTCCGATGATATCTGGCCTGAAGCGATCCGATTCAAAATTTACGGAGCCGGAAACCTCGACCGCGGGCGGCGCTTGAAATTCAATGCTGTCAAACGGCTCGCCCAGTCCGAATGCATCAAGAAAGGCTTTCAAATCCAGACTGCTGCGCGTTTGGAAACTCGCGCTGCTGCCTTGCACATTCCAATTCGCGCGCCCGGCAAAACTGCCCATATCATCGCTCCATTCGCAATGCGCGATGGTCAGCTCTTGATTGTTCCATTCTGCAACTGCGGAGAGATCTTTCATTTCGTAGCTGCCCCGTTGCAGTCGATCGCCGCGAAGGGTTGCCTCGACGCGTGCCTTCTCGAGCTCAGCGACGTCCCCGCTAAATTTTATCTGTAGGGAGGGACGCGTAGCGGGAAACCTGAACTTTTGCAGTTCGTTCACCGCGCGCTGCACAATCAACAATCGTCTTTGCCATTCTTCGGCTGAAAGCGCAGGCGACGGTCGATAATTCTCGCGCTTGATTAGCTGTCCAGTGGCCGAAATCCGAATCCCGCAAAAGATTCCCTCCGCTTGACTGACGTAAATTTGTTCTGGCGGAAAATAAACATGGGCGCGCAAGTTGGTCAGCGCAGCTCTGTCGCCTTTTTCATCCGCCGTTTTGAATGGAAGAATGATTTGCGCATCCCGCACGTCGAGTGCGTTGAGAAACGGCTCATGATGGATGAGCGCAGCGTAATTGATATCGAGCGAGACCTCGCTAATCAGGGCCAGAATGTTCTCGTGATTCTTGTAATCAAAAATCCGTACATTTTTTGCGATCAGACCGCGAAACGGGTCCAGCGTCAGGCGCCCGATGTTGGCTTCGACTCCGTGCTTGCGCAATTCCTCCACTACCCGGTCGCGCCATTGACGGCCAAATCCTCTCTTGGCGAGGTAATACCCACCGCCGCCAGCCCCAAGAATTACGCCAAGAATCATGAGGCGCACCAAGGTCACGGCGATTCGATGTGCCCAGGTTAATTTTCGACGCTGTCGAGGCGGCCGAACCTGCGGTGGTTCGAGGACGGGCGGCATGGTCTTGGCAATCGTTAAGTCGTTGCGTCGAAGCGATGGGTCAATGTAGCGTCTTAACAGTTCAACTCTTCAACGTGATTTCAATCTCCGATCTCCCTGCTCTTAACGCGTCGTTTAATTTGATCAGCACGGTCTTCATTTCAATGGGCTGGTACTTCATCCGGCATGGCGCGTGGCGCCGGCATATGGCGTGCATGGTCACCGCCGTGGTTTCCTCGGCTTGTTTTCTGACGGGCTACATCATTTATCACGCGAACGTCGGCGAAAAATCTTCGGGATACACGGGATGGATTGCCGCTATTTATTTTCCGATACTGGCTACGCATGTCCTGCTTGCTTTTGTGACGCTGCCTCTGGTGGTTATTACCCTTATCCAGGTATTTCGTCGCCGATGGGGTCGCCATAAGCAAATAGCGCGTTGGACGGTCCCGATCTGGCTCTATGTCTCAGTCACAGGCGTGCTTGTGTATTTGATGCTCTACAAATGGTTTCCTCCGGGTGCCTGACACCAAATCTTGCACTTGGCCATTAGTTGATGTTTGATCACACGGTGTTAGTGCCGCGGATGCGACAAGATTTATGGTGACAATTGCCACGTTCAATGATCCGGCCAAGGCGAGGCAACTAAAACGGCGCTTCCAAGATGCAGGATTACGGACCGATGTTCACAACGAGGCGCCGTTGCAGCAGGTTGGCTTCATGTCGCGCCCGCTGGCAAATGCGAAAGTAATGGTGGAAGACACCGATTTCGAGAAGGCCCAAAACCTCATGGTCGAATGGGAGGCGACTGATCCCGATATCTCCGCGGCCCTTGTCCGTTGCCCGCAATGCAGCTCTTCGAATATCGAATATCCACAGATGACTCGAAAATTCATGACTCCTGCGCTGGTTGGTGTGCTTTGCGCGCTCAAAATCGTTCCCAAGGAGTTTTATTGCCAGGATTGCCATTTTACCTGGAGCAACCGGGAAGAGCGCACGATTGGACGCCTCTGGCATCGCTTCTTTCCAGGGAGCGAATCCGGGACCGGCGCCTCGTAGGCAAAACCGATTTCAGTTGGCGGCGATTGATTCCTCGCACACGATTCTTCTTGTGATGAATCCTGGGTTGCCTTGGCGTCTTCTGGTTCGGCCCGACTCTCGGATTCCGCTCGAAGTCTCGATGACATTTTACCAGCCATGAAGTGGCTTTTCGTCTTGCTGCTTGCGTTGGTCATCTTTGGCGGCGCTGCCTGGTTTGGTTACAACACCTTTGTAAAAGAAGACATCGCAGTAAAAAAAGAGCAGCGTGGGGAAGTTACGCCAGCGCCTATGCCGGACATTAGTCTTCCGGGGTTTCAGGCGACGACCCAACTACGACAGGAAGGAAAACTGACTGAAGCTCGCGACGCGCTTATCGGATTTATCCAAAAATATCCCAACGGACAACATGTCGAAGAAGCGAAGGATCTACTCGGGGAAACAAATGTTGCGATTCTGCTATCGCGCTATCCCTCTCCGGAGAAGACGGAGTACGTCGTAAAATCTGGAGACGTGCTGGCCAAGATTGCGCGGAAGCTAAAGACGACGCCCGAGATCATTATGCGGATGAATAATTTGAGCGGCACGATGCTGCACATTGGCGAACATCTGCTCATTTCGCACCCCGATTTCTCGATCGTTATTCAACGAAAGGCGAGCCTGGTTGTGCTCCTGAATCGCGGCGCGTTTTTCAAGCAATATCACGTGCGTGAACCGAAGCTCCCGCCCAAACAACCAGCCAAAATCTCGGCCAAAGTTGCCGAAACGATGGCTTGGAAGGACGGAAAACGCGTAGGCATCGGCAGCAAGGAGTACGCTGCCAGTACCCGGTGGATCCGGCTGGCTGGTGCAGCGGCTTATACCTTATATTCGGTGCCGGATTCTGCGCATCCCAATCTCGACCAGCCGCCGCCGCCAGTGGGCCTCGGACTTGAGGCTTCTGACATCGAGGAGCTAAGCAGCCTTGTAAAGAGCGGCACGCCTGTCACGATTACGGACTGAGTTAAAAAGGTAAAAGAGTTACAAAGTTAAACCGGATGGGGACGAACACGATCGCGCGAGTTGCTTGACCTTGTAACCTTTTTAACCTTTCACCTTTTAACTTTCCCATGGACTGGCAACCGCTCGATTTTGAAAAACCGATCTTTGAGCTGGAACGGCGCTTACAGGACTTAAAAAATCACTCCGACGCGCACGATGTCGATCTTGATTCGGCGGTTAAGGCTGTTGAGGAAAAACTTCGTGAAACGCGCCGGGAAATTTATGGCAAGCTCACTGCGTGGCAGCGGGTCCAAATCGCGCGGCATACGCAGCGGCCGTTCGCCATGGACTACATCGAACGGTGCTTTACAAATTGGATTGAGCTGCATGGGGATCGCCGCTTTGCCGACGATCGAGCCATGCCTTGCGGTCTGGCCACACTTGGCACGCAGCGCTGCGTCGTCATCACTCATCAAAAGGGCCGCAACACGAAAGAAAATGTGATGCGCAATTTCGGTTGCGCCCATCCTGAAGGTTATCGCAAGGCACTGCGATTGATGCGACTGGCCGAAAAATTTCGCGTGCCGGTCATTTCATTGATCGACACGCCAGGCGCTTTTCCGGGCATCGGATCCGAGGAACGTCATATTTCAGAAGCCATTGCTGTAAATCTCTTCGAAATGATGAGGCTTCGCGTGCCGATCATTGCCGCGGTCATTGGCGAGGGCGGCTCAGGGGGCGCGCTTGGGATTGGCGTAGCGGACCACGTACTGATCCTTGAAAACGCGTATTATTCCGTAATCAGCCCGGAAGCATGTTCCGCGATTTTGTGGAGGGACCGCCGGCACGCCGCTGAAGCAGCCGAGGCGCTCAAGTTGACCGCACAGGATCTATTGAAGCTGGAGGTAGTGGACCAAATCATTTCTGAACCGGAAGGCGGCGCGCATCGAGACTATGATTCTGTTGCTACCAATCTTGGGGCAGCACTGCGCCGGGCGCTGGAGGAGATTTCTAAGATTCCAGCCGACGAACTATTGGAAACACGATATCGAAAGTTTCGCCGCATGGGTATCTTTTCCGAAAGCAAAACCGCCACGGCCTCGGCTCGCTCTTGATCTGATGTTTGGGACTTGGGGTAAATTAGCGGGTGTCTGGTGGCTCAGCGCAGTCGTTGTGATCAGTGTGGCGCCTGCCAGCGCTGCCGGGCCGGAGTTTCGTTTCGACCGCGACACACTCGCGTTCGCAAATCAAACCGTGTTTGAATATCACGAGGGACACGCGTCTCTGCGGAAAAAGTCGGCGGTGAGGCGAGACGCATATAATCGCCATTGTTTCGTACTATGCCGCACGGCGATGCAATTTAAAAAGTTCGCGCGCTTCGACTCCCACGGCGCTCCGTTAGATGATGCATCATTGGCTACTCGTGTTCGCGCTGTGACACACCGGGCAGCTTGGGCAGAGCCACTGCCGGAGGATCAAAGAATTGTTTTTCCAGGATACAAGGATCTGCGAGAAATGAGCACGGCACGTCGCGAACTTCTGCAACGAACCATCGGCCATGGCTGGCCCAGTTACTTCCGAATCAGCAATGCGCGCATGATTTTTCAGCCGGGCGCCGGGTATCAGGAGAAGACTCACGCTCGTTTAAATGCAGCCTTGGCGCGCGATCAGGTGTTCGTTGGTTTCCTTACTACTTACCCTAGCCTCAGCATCAATCACTCCGTTCTAATTTATAAACAAAAGTCTTTTTCTCCGAACCCTGGAGTTGAGCGCTATTTAGTTTACGATCCTAACCACCCGGAATTGCCGCGCGAGCTTGTCTGGTCTCCGAGCACTCGTAGTTTTTCGTACCAGAAAGATTGGGATTTTATCGGGGGCTTCGTTCGCGTTTATCAAGTTTACAGCGAGTGGTTGCAGTAGTTTGTCGTTCCGAGCGAAGCTGAAGAATCTCTCAATATTTATGTCTGCGAAAATATTATAGATAGCAGCAAGAGTTGTCTCGATTTCGCTCGACATGACACGAAAGCGAACCAATGCCAGATCAACCATCACCGCCCAAGCCCAGTCCACCAACGCCTACCCCGCCTCCTGAACCATTGCCGCCGAATCCGCCGCCGGTTCCGCCCGTGGGAAGGTGAGATTCTATTTTGCTCGCGGAAACAGAAACCGCAGCGCCGGTTCAACCCGCGCTGCCCAAGCCGCTTCGCTGTGGTCGGCGGACTGAGCTTCCGTGTATTGAAGGTCCTTGGGAAGTTTCCAGCCTTTCTCAACGAGACGTTTGACTAACTCGCGTGCTTGTTCCCAGCCCGGTTCGGCTGTGCCGGTGTCGAGCCAGATTTTCAATGGTGGCTTCTGCTCGATAGACTCGATGAGTCGATAAATCGCGAAATTGTCCCACCAGATTGACGGCGACATCACCATGAGTCGACTGAAGGCATGCGGAGAAAAGATTCCAATCGCAAGCGTAACGAGACCACCCAGGGAGGAACCGCCTAATCCGGTAAATTCCGCATCCGGGTTGGTTCGATATTTTCGGTCGATGTAAGGTTTGAGTTCGTCGATTAGGAAGTGCCCATACTTTCGGGCCAGACCTTTGCTGCGTTTCTTGCGTTTCGCCTTGGCATCGATCACTCCCCGCGTGGGAGCGTATTCGTGGATACGTTCCTCGCCCGTGTTCGCAACTGCCACGATGATGAGCGGTTCGATAAGGCTGTCTTTAATCAAGCGTTCGGCGGTTTCGTCCACGCTCCATTCCACGCCTGAAAACGACGTCGCCGCATCGAAAACGTTTTGGCCATCGTGCAAATAGAGCACTGGGTAACGCCGTCCGGAGAGAGGCCGGTAGCCGCGGGGCAAATAAACCAGGACGTCGCGTCGGTTTCCGAGAATCTTCGACGGAAATCCGGGGTGCCGTTTAATGTTTCCAGTAAGCGTATGCTTGGGCATCGAAAAACGAGACGCTTCGCCGAAAATCAAACGTAGCGCAAGCTCCTCAACTCCACCGGTAGGCGGATTCGTCTTTTGGCGAGCTTGCGATTTGGCCCTCCCGCAACCAAGATGGACGGGCTATTTCAATGAACGAACGTTACATCAAATGGTACACGCCGTGGTTGAACCGCGAATTTGAAATGCTTGTATTCGGAAACGGTGCCGGGCTGCCGCTAATTCTCTTCCCTACCTCGTTTGGACGTTATTATCAAACCAAGGATTTTGGCCTGGTCGGGTCTATGAGCGGCCATGTCGACGCGGGCAGAGTGACGGTCTACTGCCCAGACGCCATCGACTTGGATAGTTTTTACAACAAGTCGATTCATCCAGCCGATCGGATGCGCACACATAACGCCTATGAAAATGTGATCGTGCGCCACGTGTTCGATCTCGCGCGCCGCGAATGCAACTGTCATCGTGTGGCAATCAGCGGAGCCAGTCTTGGTGCCTATCACGCTGCGAATATTGCTTTTTGTCATCCGGACACCGTCAGTCATCTCATCAGCTTGAGCGGCTCGTTCGATATCAGCTCATTTTTCGACGGTTATCATGACGACAACATTTATTTCAACAGTCCCTACGAATACCTGCCGAACGTGCCCGACCCATGGAAATACAATCACATGGGCATCATCCTCGGCACTGGCGAATGGGATAACACACGCCACGAATCCTATCGCTTGTCTGAGATCTTGAATTCAAAAGGCGTCAAGCACTGGCTCGATGACGGAAAGTGGCGGGGCCACGATTGGAATTATTGGTGCGACACGCTGCCGCATTATTTGTCGGTCTTATGATCTGTTTGTTTCAATGAAACTTGTGATTGCCGCGACTGGGGCCAGCGGAACGATCTATGTGCAAAGGTTGCTGGCACAGATCGATTGTTCCGCTCACGAGGTTCATCTGGTCATGAGCGCGTCCGCAAGTGACGTTGCGAAGCAGGAGCTCGATGATTTCAAGACTCCTTCAAATGTTTCGCAGCATGCTGAAAATGACATGAACGTACCATTCGTAAGCGGCTCCGCGCGTTTTGACGCGATGGTGATTGTCCCGTGTTCGATGGCAACGCTGGGTCGAATCGCTTCCGGTTCCAGCGATAGCGCGCTGTTGCGGGCAGCCGACGTTTTTTTGAAGGAGCGGCGAAAATTAATCCTCGTTCCCAGGGAGACACCCTGGAATTTGGTTCACGCACGCAATGTGGTGACGCTGCTCGAAGCCGGCGCCATTGTAATGCCGGCGATTCCCTCGTTCTACAGCCGTCCCGATTCCGTAGCCGCAGTCGTAGACACGGTCGTTTGGCGTATTCTCGACCAAATTGGGCTGCCGAATCCCCACACATATCGTTGGGGACAGGAAAGCGCGTCGGCAAAACGCAAGAAACATTGAAAATCGAAGGTTGGCTGGCGCGGTGGTTGATCGCGTTCGGATTTTATTTGCTCCAGGTTTGGGCGCGCACGTTGCGTTACGAAGTCGATGACCGGGCGGGCGTTGTCGGCAGACCGGTGACCGAAAATTATATCGGAGCGCTTTGGCACAATCGCTTGCTCATTTTTCCATTCGTTTTGCGGCGCTTTTTTTCCGACCGTCATGGTGCAGCCCTAATTAGCGCCAGCCGCGATGGAGACTTGCTCGCCGACGCGATTCAACGGTTTGGCTACGATGTAGTCCGCGGCTCGAGCTCGCGACTGGGGGCGAGCGCTGTTCGTCAGCTTGATGAGGTGCTGGCGGCCGGTCGCGATGTGGTGATCACTCCGGATGGTCCGCGTGGTCCTGCTTACGAACTTGGTCCCGGCATTATCTTCCTCGCACAGAAAACGGGCGCTGCGGTGTTGCCGATGAATCTGGAATTCTCGCATTGCTGGCGACTGGGAAGTTGGGACCGGTTCATCGTGCCGCGACCATTTGCTAAAGTACGCGTTCTTGTTGGCCAGCCGCATCGCGTCGGAGCGACTAGTACGTCGGAGGAATTTGAAAGGGAGCGTCTTGCCTTGCAGAACACCATAATGGGGCTGGTTGAAATGCGCTGATGCCGCTACAGCAATGCACTTGCACGCCGGACAGTCGCAGGCAGGATTGCCTCCATCACTATGGCGAAATTGATCGATGGACGCGCGATCGCGGAGAAAGTTTATGTCGATCTTCGTCGTGAGATCGCGGAACTAAGAGCAAAAGGTGTCACGCCAGGCCTTGCCGTGGTTCTCGTTGGCGACGACCCGGCATCGCGCGCTTATGTGCGTTCGAAAGACAAAATGTGTCGCGAGCTTGGACTGCACTCACTGAAATTGGAATTACCGGCATCGACCACTCAGACTGAGCTTCTCAACCGCGTGGAAGAATTGAACGCCGACTCCAACATTCATGGGATCCTTGTTCAATCACCACTGCCGGCGCACATCGACGAAGCAGCAATCGTTCGGTCCCTCGATCCACGCAAAGACGTGGACGGATTTCATCCGGAAAACGTCGCAAAGCTCGTGCTCGACGATCCCAGCGGCTTTGTCCCGTGCACGCCGCTGGGCATCCAGCGTCTGCTAATAGAAAGCAAGACCAACATTAATGGCGCGCACGTTGTGGTTCTTGGCCGCAGCATGATCGTGGGGAAGCCGCTGGCCCTCCTTCTCATGCAGAAAGACGAGAAGGCTAACGCCACAGTTACTGTCGTGCATTCACGCAGCCGCAATCTCGCGGAGATTACACGCTCGGCCGACATCATCATTGCGGCGATTGGTCGCGCTGGATTTGTCAAAGCCGATCACGTGCGCGAAGGCGCCGTCGTTGTTGATGTTGGGATTAATCGCGTCGAAGACTCAGCAAGTGAGCGTGGTTATCGCCTGGTGGGTGACGTCGCATTTGACGAAGTATCGGAAAAGACGGCGGCGATTACTCCGGTGCCTGGCGGCGTGGGGCCGATGACGATCGCGATGCTGATGTCCAACACCGTCAAAGCAGCTCGGCAATCGCTGGGCAAGCCGATGTGATTCGCTCAACCTACCTGCGAAGAGCGAACAATTTTCGTGGTGAGCAATTTCAAGATTGAGGGATTAATTCGCGCTGCACGGACGAAGAGCGAACCGATGCGAGGAGATAAAACCGCAGCGCGAGCCAGTCGATTGATCCAGAGTCTTCCCCGATACATTTCAGCGGAGGCACGAGCGAATTCGCGAAGTGCGAATTGTCGATCTTTGCCACTGATGATTTTCGCAATCGCATCTGCAGCGAGCTCTCCTGAGCGAAGTGCGTAATAAATTCCTTCACCGGTAAACGGTTCCACGACGCGGGCAGCGTCGCCTATAAAAAGAAGATTTTCGTTGGCGCAGGGAACAGGCGCACGGGTGAGCGGTGTGATGGTGCGCCAGGGTTGATCAGCCGGGATTTCGAAGTGTCGTTGTGCCCATTGCCGCAGTCTGGAAATAGTGGGTGGCCTGCCGACGAGGCAAAGATTAAGCTCGATTTCGTTTACTGGAGCCTGACCTGAGTAACCTTCTCGAAGAAATTGTAGCACGATGCGTTTGCCGAAATTTCGCGGAAGTGGAATGTGCGCTTGCAATGCGACGCGTTCGCGTGCCGGGCGGGGCAGCAAATTGCGCAGCCTCGCCACGGTGGAATTTCGTCCATCTGCGCCGACTAACACCCTCGCAAGAAAACTTTCTCCGCTGTTCGCCTCAATTTTCCACCCAGACTGAAACACGTTGTAGCCGCTCTCCTGTGGGGCGCAGAGGACCGGACGGGCCACAGGCCCGTGGCTGCAGGTTTTCTCGGAGTTGCTGTGCTTCAATGCGGTAACGGTTGTTTCCTCGCGAACGTGCACGCCAAGATCGCAAGCGCGCTTCAGCAGGAGGTCATCGAAAAGGCTGCGTTTTATCGACAACTCGCAATCCTCTCCGGTTGGAAAATCGACAATGACTTTGTGACCGTCGATGGCGATGAACTCGACTGAGGTGAGTCTGGAATGCGTCAAATCCCAAACCCGCTGCGTGAGGCCGAGGCGCTCCAATACAGGCCAGCACGATGGGTTCAAACAATCGCCACAGACTTTTTCCCGCGGAAATCTTTCCCTCTCGACAACGAGCGTGTGCAAACCAGCTAGGGCGCAAAATGCTGCACAGCTCGATCCGGCCGGGCCGCCGCCCACGATCGCCACGTCAAATGTCTGCATTGGAGTATTGGAGTGAAGGAGTAATGAAAATCACTCAAACCATTACTCCACTACTCCATCACTCCAACTGCCGAATCGCCGCTGGCGCGCGATTCAATAGCGGAGCAAATTAACCTAGATGAGCTGGTCTCTCCCTATTTTTCGCATCGCGGGCATTCAATTGCGGATTCACATTACGTTCTTACTACTGATTGCCTGGCTGGCTTTTGGCTATTACGCGCAAGGCGGTTCCGCGGTGGCGGCCAGCCGCGTGATATTTGTTTTGCTTCTTTTCCTTTGCGTGGTGCTGCACGAATTCGGGCACGCGTTTGCTGCGAAGGCGTTCGGGATCAATACCCCCGACATCACATTGCTGCCGATCGGTGGGGTGGCGCGCCTTGAACGAATGCCGGAGGAACCGGTTCAGGAATTAATCATCGCAGTGGCCGGGCCCTTGGTGAATGTGGTGATCGCGCTCGGTTTGTTTGTGGCAGGCGGATCCCAGGCACTGCTCAATCCCTCGACCGTCGAAGGCGGCGGTCTCGTTGCGCAGTTGCTGACGATTAACATCATGCTGGTGCTTTTTAATTTGTTGCCGGCATTTCCAATGGATGGTGGGCGCGTGTTGCGCGCCCTGCTCGCCACACGACTAAGTTATGCGCGCGCTACCCAGATCGCCGCGAACGTCGGGCAAGGTTTTGCGTTCGTCTTCGGATTCATCGGGTTGCTGTGGAATCCATTTCTGCTCTTCATCGCGCTTTTCGTTTATATCGGTGCGTCGCAAGAAGCGGCGTTGGCGCAGATGAAAGATGTCTCGCGCAGGTTCCCGGTCTCCAGCGCGATGGTGCGCGAGTTTCGCACTCTCTCGGAAGACGCCAGTCTGCAGGAAGCAGTGGATGCTCTGCTTGCGACTTCGCAACACGATTTCCCGGTCGTTGATGATACTGGCAACTTCGCCGGATTGTTGACGCGTCAAGATCTGATCGCTGCGTTGCGCAAGAACGATCCCGCGCTTCGCGTGGGCGACGTGATGCGCCGAGATATTCCCACGGTGACTACCGGAACGCGTTTCGAAGAAGCGTTCCGTATCATGCAGGAGTGCAACTGCCCGGCAGTGCCGGTGCTGGATCGGATGAAGCGCCTGGTCGGTTTACTCACTCCGGAGAATGTGACCGAACTGATGATGGTGCAATCGGCCATGCCCCAACGGCGGGTTTTGTAAACTGGAGCGAATCACGTTGTAGTCACCGGCCTGTGGCCGGTCCACGTCAGACTTGTTTTCACGCGGGCAAACGCCCCGCAGGGCCGTGGCCACAAGGGCTGAACGTGACTTAACTCGCTCCATCCTACGAGCTGATGCGCATCGGCATCAGGACGTAGAGAAATGGCGTCTGAATTTTCAAAACGCCCGGGCTCATTTCGTCGATGAGATCGAGAAAGACTTCGTCTTCGGTCAACGCGCGCAGGGGCGCCATGAGAAATTCCGGATTAAACGCGATGGAAAAATCGCGACCCTTGTAGGCGACGGCGATTGATTCCTTCGCTTCGCCCACCTCCGGCGTGGTGGCAGTAATGTCGATATTGTTCTTGCTAAAGTTCAGCTTAATCGAGTGCGATTTATCGCTGGCGAGAAGGGAAACGCGCCGAAGCGAATTTAGAAATGTTTCGCGCTCGAGTTTTATCCGCTCTTTTGCCTCTGATGGAATGACCTGGCGATAGTTTGGGTAATTGCCTTCGATCAATTTCGAGACGAGCAGCGTTTTATTGAGATCGAATGCGATCTGGCCGCTGCCCATGCTGACCTTGATTTCGCCATCATCGGTAAGCAGGCGTTGCAATTCTGTCACCGCTTTCGTCGGGATAATTAAGTCAGCTTCATGGCTGCGCGGGAATTCCAGCTCGATTTCGACCATAGCGAGCCGACGCCCATCCGTCGCCACAAGTGTCAGCTTGTTGTCCTTAAAACTGAAAAGAACGCCGTTAAGGACGTAGCGAGTTTCGTCCGTCGAGATTGCGTACGAAGTCCTGCGCAGTCCGTCGCGCAAATCTTTCTGCCGGATGGAGACAACTTTTGCGTCCTCGAACTTTGGCAGCGGCGGAAATTCTTCCTCGGGCAGCCCGAGGATTTTGAAGAAGCTTTGGCCGCTCCGGATGGAAGCAGCATTTTTTCCGTTAACATCTACCTGAATTTCACTCGAAGGCAGTTCACGGACGATGTTGAAGAGGCGACGGGCAGGGAGCGTGGTCGCCCCTTCTTTTTCTACATCCGCCTCGCAACTGCCCCGGACACCGACATCGAGATCGGTTGTCGTGAGATGGATTTCGTCGCCGTGCGCCTGAAGCAGAACATTGGAAAGAATGGGAAGAGTGGTGCGGGTGCTGACCACGTTTTGGACCTGCTGCAGGCCTTCGAGCAGTTTTTCTTTCGCGACACTAAATTTCATTATGACGGTCTAAGATGTAAAGCTTTGGGTTTTGTTCGGCAACCGCAATCTCTCTAATGTTGGGCAAGGCCACCACGGCGGATTCGTCCGGCGGCAAGTTTGTAGCCGCGGTAGCCGGAATCGCAAGCTGGAAACACACCACTTGAGGCTCAACGCTGAAGGGAACTGTCAATGAAGGATATGGTCTGGCGAATATTGTCTTGTTCGGCCATCCGTCTCTTTACCAGCTTGCAGGCGTGCATTACCGTGCCGTGATCGCGTCCCCCGAATGCGTCGCCAATTTCATTCAAGGACGCTTTGGTAAGTTCGCGCGCAAGAAACATCGCCACCTGCCGCGGAAAGGCGATGCTGGCCGGACGCCGCTTGCTTGTCATATCGGCCACGCGCACATCAAAATGTTCGGCCACGCGTCGCTGAATTTGTTCGATTGTGATGGAATGGCGTCCTTCCTCCTGCAAAATATCCTTTAGCAAATGCTCCACGACCTCCTGGGTCAGTTCCTTGCCGCTGAGTGATGCAAACGAAGCCACACGCATGAGCGCGCCTTCAAGCCGGCGCACATTTGTGCGAATTCGGCTCGCAAGAAATTGGAAAACTTCATCGCGCAATCTGATCTGCATGCCGCGCGCTTTTTTCCGCAAAATCGCCATGCGAGTCTCGATGTCCGGCGGCTGAAGCTCAGCGGTAAGTCCCCATTCAAAGCGTGAGACCAGCCGGTGCTCCAGATTTGCGATCTCCGAAGCGGGCCGATCGCTGGAGAGGACGATCTGTTTATGTCCGTCGAAAAGCGTGTTGAAAGTGTGGAAGAATTCCTCCTGGGAACGCTCTTTGCCCCCGAGAAATTGAATATCGTCAATCAAAAGAAGATCGGCCTGGCGATACCGCTTCCGGAATTTGACCAGATTACTGTGCTGGATCGCGTCGATGAACTCGTTGATGAACAGTTCACTGGAGAGATAGATCACCTTCACGTTTTTCTTCTTGGCCCAAACGTATTGCCCGATGGCCTGCATCAGATGGGTCTTGCCGAGACCGACACCGCCGTAAACGAACAGCGGATTGTAGGTGCGTGCCGGCGACTGCGCCACGGCGAGACTGGCGGCATGCGCAATTTCATTGTTCGGACCGACCACGAAGGATTCGAACGTGTTCCGCGGGTTGAGTCCAGGCACGGTTCCGCCTGGTTTTGTGTTAGCGGGCGGTTCGGGTAAAATTTTCTCCAGCGGCTCGGCATCCTCGACGGGCATTTGCACGCTCGTTCCCGATGGAGAGCAGAATTTTACCGGACGCGGGCTGCCGAGCGTCGTCACAATGGCAGTCTGCAACGCGGGCATATAATTACTTTCTATCCAAAACTGATAGATGTTGTTTGGAACGCGAAGAGTGAGCGATTTGTCTTTCGACTCGACAAGTTCGACGGCCGAAAACCAGCGTTTAAAGCTGTCGGCGCTGATCTGCGGTTTAAGCGCGGCTGATAATTGCTGCCACAGCTGTGCGCATTTCTTGTCCATAGCAGACTTGTTAACAGTGTTACACAATCGCCACACTCGCTGATAGCGCGGAAAATCGCTGGGTAAAACCCAGGCAAAGTCGAGCTAATCGCCAGTGTAACTTCTGGGAGGGATCCTGAAGAAAAATGTCAAAAGTTCGTAAATACGAGGGAAAATGGACTGCGCTGAGCGTCAGCGATTGATTGGATGCCCTCAGCTGGCGTTGCATGTTCCGTCGTTGTTCCGGTGCCTTCTGCGTGTCGTTCATTCTCGCTGCTAAAAGTTTCTCAGAAATGTTCACAACTTATTCACATGCGTTCTTGTTTCTCTCTCGCCAGCGGGCTTGAGACTAGAAATCGCTTTCAAAATCGACAAGAAAAAAATGAACTTTATTTGAAATTTTATTTTCATCGCGGCCAAAAATTTTCTTGACTAGAAAAAGAAGCGCGCGTGTCCGAGAGAAAACAAAAAGAGAGTCCCGCTGCTGATTTTGGCGCGAGCTCGTCCGTAACGGGAGAGCAATCTCCGCGGGGAAGCGATCAATCGATCCGCGTTGCCATTGTGCACTCCTGATTTGACCGAATTGACTCGTGCGCGCAATTTTCCCGCCTCCAGAGTTCCACTGGAATGCCGATCAAAAAAATGCGGGCGATGCACACGAAGACAGAGAACGAAGCGAACTGCAGCTCTAATTGGAACAGTAGCACAATACGCCGAATTGTTTCGACCGGCGTCATTGCCCTTTTTCTTTCTGCTGCGCAGGCATATTCGGTTGATGAGCTGTTGCCACCGTTCGGCTTTCGTTGGAACGACTCGATGGCGCATGTGGAAGCGGTGCTGCACGGCGCGAAAGCGAAGATCACCTCCCGAGAAAAAAAGGAAAACCGGGACGTCTGGACAGTGGAAGGACTGCTTCATCCAGGGTTAAAGCGCACACTGTTTACTTTTAAGCAGAGAGCGCTTGTTGCAGTGGAATTGCAATACGAATACCCGGATTGGTCGATCGAGCGCTATAACCAGCGAATGGGAGAAATTCGCAAATACTTCGATGAGAAGTACGGGACGGGAAAACTGGTATCCCGTTCCCGCGATACTGATACCGACGTCGTCCAGACGCTGGTTGGCTATCAATGGATGGTCGGCGCGACGATGCTCGAGCTTTTTTATTTTTCTGCGCAACACGGCCCGCTGCTTTACCGGACTATTACGGTTGACTATAAGGCGATGTAATCGGCTTCGTCGCCACGAACGGCGCATTTCGTCATTGCTGCTGTTAGCTTTTTTCTAGTCTTCGAAGACGGGACAAGTTATCACGTCTTCCGCCGATGAGCCGAGGAATTATTCATGTCAGCGTCTGACCTTGCCGAGTCCACGAGTCCCACCGTCGCGGAAATTCTGGCTAAACTTGGGACCGACCCGAAGACCGGTCTGAATCCTGTCGAACTACAAGAGCGCCTGAGTGAGTACGGACCGAACGCACTGCCGCAAGACAAGAAGAGCGCGCTTTCCGGTTTGCTCGCTTATTTTTGGGGACCTATACCGTGGATGATCGAGGCTGCAGCCCTGATGGCATTGATTGTAGGAGACTGGGGTGATCTTACCATCATTACCTCGCTTCTGTTGTTCAACGCCTTGTTAGGGTTTTGGGAGGAACACGAAGCTTCCAACGCGCTGGACGCTTTGAAGAATTCTTTGGCTTTAAAGGCGCGCGTGCTTCGCAGTGGAAAATGGGAGCAAGTCGATGCTCAGACGCTCGTCCCCGGAGATATTGTTCGCTTGTACCTCGGCGACGTAGTCCCGGCGGACTGTAAGCTCATGCAGGGGGATTACATCAGCATCGACCAATCCGCGCTTACGGGGGAATCGCTGCCGGTCACAAAGAAATCGGGCGAAGACGCATACTCGGGTTCTGTCGTCAAAGAGGGAGAAATGGTTGCAGTGATTACTGCGACGGGCGCAAATACGTTTTTCGGCCGCACCGCAAAACTAGTGGCGACAGCCGGAAGTGTTTCGCACTTCCAGAGAGCCGTGATGAAGATCGGCAACTTTTTGATTATCCTGGCGCTGGTTTTGGTCGTGATCCTGGTAGCCAGCCGCCTTTTCGATATGCGCGGCCACTACGATCGCGTGGTTTTATTAAGGCTCGCCGAAATCGTTCTTATCCTTTTGGTAGCATCAGTGCCAGTGGCCATGCCTGCCGTACTCTCGGTCACGATGGCTCTGGGCGCACGGATGTTAGCCAGAAGCAAAGCAATCGTTTCTCGACTCGAGTCAATCGAGGAATTGGCGGGTGTTGATGTGCTTTGCTCCGATAAGACCGGCACGTTGACCCAGAATAAGCTGACGCTCGGTGATCCAGAGCCCTGGGCCGGGACCGACGCGGCAACTTTGATTCTCATGGCATCGTTAGCTTCACGCGCGGCGGACAACGATCTCATCGACCTTGCAATATTGGCCGGGCTGAAAGATTCCACCATGCTTAAGAACTATCACCAGGAAAAGTATGTCCCTTTCGATCCGGTGAACAAGCGAACCGAAGCAACGATCAAGGACTCCTCGGGTAAAGTTTTTCGAGTTACCAAAGGGGCGCCGCAAGTGATCCTCGCGCTGGCAAAACTCTCTGGCAGTGACTTCGAGAAAGCCAGCCAGACAGTAGATAGTTTAGCCAGTCACGGCTATCGCACTATCGGTGTTGCTGTGGCGGAAGGCGATGGTCCCTGGGCGTTCCAGGGAATTCTTCCGCTGCTGGATCCGCCTCGACCAGATTCCAAGAGCACCATAGCAAGGGCTCGCGCCTACGGAGTGAAGTTAAAGATGGTTACCGGTGATAACGTCGCCATCGCACGGCAGATCGCTTTGGAGCTGGATATGGGCACGAATATCCAGCCGGCCACCGAGCTCTTCCCCGGCGATGTTTCAAAAGGGCAGATCCCGTTGGACGCAGCTGAGAAAATCGACAAGGCCGACGGCTTCGCTCAGGTTTTCCCGGAACACAAATACGCCATTGTAAAAATACTGCAGGAGAACGGCCATATCGTGGGAATGACCGGTGACGGTGTGAATGACGCTCCCGCTCTCAAGCAAGCGGATGTAGGCATTGCCGTTTCAGGAGCAACCGAAGCGGCTCGAGCGGCGGCAGCGTTAATTCTAACTGCCCCCGGTCTTTCAGTCATCATCGAAGGGATCGCGGAAGCGAGGCGTATCTTCGAGCGAATGATGAGTTACGTGTTATATCGCATCGCCATGACTATCGCCATCATGGTGTTTGTAGTGCTGGCATCGATCTATTACCACTTCTTTCCTCTAACCGCGATTATGCTTATCGCGCTCGCTCTTCTGGACGATGTGCCCATTATGACTATCGCCTTCGATAACGCCAGTGTACCGCCTCAACCGGTAAAATGGGAGTTGGATCGTATGTTAGTTATCTCTTCGGTTCTGGGTTTGCTTGGAGTTATTCAAAGCTTTGGTCTGCTGTACCTGGGCGACACTCTTCATCACTTGGATCATCCACAACTGCAGACCATGATGTTCCTGCAGCTTGTAGCAGGTGGTCACCTCTTGTTATTCGTGACGCGCACTCGAAGAGCGTTTTGGAAGTCACCGTATCCGAACGCCAAGCTTTTCTTTGCAATTGTCGTTACCCAAATCGCCGCGGTATTCATGTGCAGCCAGGGTTGGCTGGTGCCACCGCTTCCCTGGAGAATCATCGGTTTTGTTTGGGCCTATAACCTGGCGTGGATGATAGTCCAGGACATCGTAAAGCTGGGGATCTATGGAATTCTGGACCCGGCCCGTTCGTGGAAAAGATCGCTTTTCCAGCCACTTCGAGTCCCTATGACACGCCGGCCAGACGCGGTTCGCTAACCAAGAAAGGAGAACAACATGTCCAACTACCAGAAAAAACTTATCGTTAACCCGGGATCCAAGATCCGGCTGAAACACTTCGACCCTGGCTATCATGGTAAACATGAGTCGAACAAATCGGCTTTGCCGGAGATTCAGGAGAACCTGCAGAAGATGGAGGAACTGCAATACCGGATGTATGCGGAGAACAAGCATTCGCTTCTCATTGTGTTGCAGGGGCTGGACGCAGCCGGCAAGGACGGTGTAGTCCGCCATGTTTTGACTGGCATGAATCCATCGGGCTGCGTTTCTGTTAACTTCAAGCAGCCGACGAAGGAAGAGCTAGCGCATGATTTTCTCTGGCGAGTCCACCCGTATGTGCCAGCCAAGGGCTCAGTCGCAATTTTCAATCGCTCCCACTATGAAGATGTGCTGGTAGCAAGAGTTCACGGCCTGGTGCCGGAAAAGGTCTGGTCAAAACGTTACGATCAAATAAACGATTTTGAACGGCTGATCACCACTGAAAACAACACAACGGTACTCAAATTTTTCCTGCACATTTCAAAGGACGAACAGCTCGCGAGGTTCAAGAAACGATTGGATGACCCGGTTCGTCAGTGGAAAATCAGCGACTCGGACTATAAGGAACGCGAATATTGGGGTGATTACGTCAAGGCGTTCGAGGAGGTGCTTGCTAAAACGAGCACCGAGCAGGCGCCTTGGTTTATCATTCCCTCGAATCATAAGTGGTTTCGCGATTTGGCTATCTCACAGATCATTGTCCGACAGATGGAAGAGATGGACATGCAGTTGCCCAAACCGACTGTGAATCTTGCAGAGATTCGTCGCCAATATCATCAGGCGCAGGACGGGGAGAAGGCGGACCGGCGTAACAAGCGGTAACATTGATTGAGATCACGCCATCGCAACGCCTGACGTCACTGCTGGATGGTTCGCCGCTGAAACCGATCCAGCGATGGCTTTGGGTGCTCTCGACCGGAGGCACATTACTTGATGGCTTCGTAATCTTCGCTCTCGGGGTGGCGATGCCACTGCTTACCGTTGAGTTTCATCTCACTCCCGATGTGATAGGTCTCATCGGCGCGAGTCTGGTATTTGGTGCTGTCTTTGGCGCCGGACTTGGCGGGCCGATGGCAGATCATCTTGGCCGAAAGAAGTTGATGCTTGCCGACATGATAATCATCGCTGTCGGCGCCACGACCAGCGCGTTGGCCAATGGATTCCCAATGCTCTTTGTCGGCCAACTTCTCGTTGGGGTGGGAGTCGGCATCGATTTTCCAACCAGCAGCAGTTACGTTTCGGAAGTACTGCCGAAACGCAGTCGTGCGCGAATGATGGTCGCTACGATCGCCTGCCAATCGGTGGGCATGTTGCTCGCGGCAATGATTACGCTGGTGCTGCTAAAAAACGCGCACAGCGCTCAGATTTGGCGACTTTTTCTGACGACGGAAGGCGTCATCGCCCTTCTCTTTTTCTTGCTGCGCCTGTTGGAACCAGACAGTCCGCACTGGTTGATGGTTCGAGGTAGATTTGCCGAGGCTGCGCAGGCGTTCATTCGGATCATGCCTGAGCAGCGCGAAGCAGTGCTACAAATTACCGGCAATGCCGGAAACCAAAGTCTGACAAATTCGGTCGCACCGCCGAAACCACCCAGAATAGCGATTCTTTTCTCTCGCGCCTATCGAGGTCGCACGGTGCTTGTCGCGGTTCCCTGGTTCTTGATGGACATTGCCACCTATGGCGTCGGACTTTTTACCCCGGTTATCCTGGGTGCAATTGATGTCTCCGATAAGAGAGTCGGTGTCATCGCCCATGACTTCGCAGATGCCAGGGGAAGCGCTGCGATCGATTTGTTCCTGCTCCTGGGTTTTCTTCTTGGAATCTGGGCGGTCCCACGGTTTGGGCGCATTCGCATGCAGGCCATCGGTTTCGCGAGCATGGCTTTCGGCATGTTGCTGCTGACGATCGCTGTTCGCCTATCGAATTCTCCCGCAGGCGCGGGACACATTCCTCTCGTGTTCGCCGGGTTCATCCTGTTCAATTTGTTAATGAACGCCGGACCTAACTCCACAACGTTTGCGCTTGCGCCGATGTTGTTTCCGACGCAACTGCGAGCCACCGCCAGTGGTTTCGCGGCTGGTGTTGCCAAAATCGGAGCGACTCTCGGCGTCTTTGTTCTGCCGATCTTGAAAGGCAAGTTTGGCGTCCCAGCAGTTCTCGGAATGATGGCGACCGTCAGTGTTCTTGGTCTGGTCGTTACCTTGGTCTTTGGACACGAGGATAGGGAAGATTGAACCGAACCAAGAATCGACCACCAGTTGTCGTTCCCAACCCTCATTGATCGCGAAAATTCAAATCAGCTGGGATGCGCAGTCTGAGTGCTCAAACCCTGATACGTTTCTGCGACGATATGATCGACCACGGCTTTCATGTCCCGGATGCGTTCCCAGGCAGCAAGTTGTCGATCTGCGCCGGTGTGTGCTTGGTGAAAGACGGAACGCTGGTCCGGCGGGAGGATCGAGTTGCGTGATGAGGAAAAAACCGGCAACTCGAGCAGCTATCTGGTCCAAGACGCCAAGCGATAGTCGTCACGCCTGTTAGTCTCATGGTTCTCCTGGCCGTCGCCCGGGTTCTGCAACGCCGAGCCGTGGCATCTTAATCGGCCGGCAGCGACTGTTGCGAGACCCCGCGCGACGAAATCCTCGACCGCATCATGAATGGCGTGGTCCATCGAGGAGGTAGGAACGTAACCGAGCTCGTTTTCCGCCTTTGCATTGCTGGAAAAATGTGGACGGCGCGACATTTGCACGGATTCGCGTGTCACAAACGGAGTCCAGTTCGGCCAAAGCCGGGCGGCAGTTTCACTGGCGCAAGCGGTGAGAAAGCTGAGCCCATGGGGCGCATAAAAACGTGGCGTGCGGTAGCGCGCGTAGGGTTCTACACGTTTTAGAAAATCGCACAGCCACAGGTTGATCCCGCCTAACAAGTAACGCTCACCGGACTTGGCCCGCGCCATTGCCAGAAGATGACCGAGTGCGCAGTGCCGTACATCGACGAAGTTGAGTCCCGTGCGGGCAAGCAACGGAATCCGTCCGTTTAAAAATGCGACCACGATCATTCCAGTTGGCGTCGGTCTCAGGTCGTGTGGGCCGATCGGCGCGGTGGGCAGCGTGGTCACGATGGGCCAGCCTGCGTCCGCCCTTTTTTTTACTTCGAGATAACTCCGAAACTTGGAGCGTTTGTAGGGTCCTTTGAATTGAGAGGGCGAAGCGAGACGCTCTTCACTTGCCAGCCGGTCCAGCGTTCCTGGTTCGAGAATTCCGGTCGTGCTCGTGCAAACGATTTTCTCTACCCCGCCGCGCTTCGCTGCTTCCAAAAGATTGATGGTTCCCTGCACGTTGTTAGCAAAAATCTCACGCGAATCGCGCGCCCAGAACCGATAGTCGCCCGCAAGGTGAAAGACGTATCGGCAATCTTTCATCGCGGCATCAATCGAATCCCGACGGAGGAGATCGCCCTCCACCCAATCGATCGCACTATCGCAGCGCCCTTTTGTCGATCTTGTGAACGCCCGAACGTGAGCGCCCGCCTGAACCAACAACGACGCCACATGGCTGCCGATAAAACCGGATGCGCCTGTGACGAAGACATGTTGTCCGAGGAAAAAATGATGGAGATCGTGCAGCATCATGGGGAGCGAATGATGGCTGGAACTAATTTGTTTCGAGCACGGATGACATCCGCTGGAAAGTCGATCTCGATCCACTGCAGTCCGGTGACGTCTTCGTATCCGAATCGTCCGGCAAGCACCAACGTCCTTAAGACATCATCGTAGGAATCCGAGCAACTGGAGGCACGGCTTCGCGCCTGTGTCTCCTTTATCAGGAGTGGAAAATCAGCCGGAGCGATCTTGAAGAAGCCGATTGATTCGCCCACGAACTCGGCGTCACCGCTCCAGTGCTTGCGAAAGTCGATCGGTCTCCCGTTTTTTACCGGCACGAGCATGGGATCATCGTCGTTGGTGGAGAATTCACGATCCAGCAGTAGCGCGGTGGCGTGCGCCGATGCCGTTAGATGATCGAGCATCCCCGTTGGATAAAACACGTCGGCGTCCATTAACAAGAGAGGCTCGGAGCTGTCTTCGATTTCTGGAAGCGAGACTTTCAAGCTGAGCAAACTACCCTCGTGAAAGCGTGAATTCACAATCTCGCGTATCGCAACGTCATGCCGGGCGCAAATGCCGGGAAGCAATTCTGCAATCTGCTCGCGAAGATGGCCGGTCACCAGCACGATTTCGCGCACGCCGGCCTCACGCAACCGCAACGCGTGCCACTCCAGCAGCGTTTTGCCTCCGAATTTTAGAAGGATTTTCGGCGAGTCCGATTGCAATCGAGTTCCGCGTCCCGCCGCGTAGATAATGGCTTTCATGCCGGCGCCTCAACCTCTCGCGCAACGCGCTGCGCGAAACCGCGGAGCACTGGGTCCTCGGCATAGAGAAGCGCGCCACCGATTAGTGCGAACGTCAGGTCGCGGGCACGGCGGATGATGGCGTAGGGAACTGCAAGCGCGGGCGGGAAACCGAAAAGATAGGAGAGAAAAATAACGCCACTTTCCTGCACTCCGAGGGCGGCGGGGGCAAAAACCCCGAGTGCCTTTGCTACGCCGATGAATGCTTCGAAGGCCAGTGCTTGACTCCAATCCAACGGCACCCCAATCAAGCGCGAGACGAGCAAAATTTCCAATGAATCGGCGATCCAGCCCAGCAGATAAAATGTCACGCTGGAAAGAAACCGCCGCCGATCGTTGCGATAGAAATCGAAAATTTGCCGATCGAGTTGGCGCAGACTTTCGGCTCGCGACGTAAGCGCTCGAATGCGCAACCGCAATCGCCCGGTCAACGCCAGGAGTGTGCTGAACATTCCTCGATGCTGCAGCCAGAAGAGCATCGCGATGACGGCGGTTGCCGCGCCGCTAACTGCGAACATGCCGGCGCGAGCGGGTGAATTGGTCGGCAGAATGGACGAGCCGGCCACCGCTCCAAACGCGATAAAAATCACTTCAGCCAGAACTTGCGCTGTCTTTCCGATAACCACGCTTGATGCTCCATCGACAACCGGCAAGCCGCGTTTATGGAGCAAATAGACTTTCACGGCTTCGCCCCCGAGATAAGCGGAAGGGACAACGTTATTGAGCGATTCCCCAGCCCACCGAATGCGGAATAGCGTTCCGAAGCTGATCGCTTTCGAAAGCGTGCGGCCAAAACACAAACGCCACCCAACGGTATCGAGAAGATAAACAAGAGCGAAAGGCAGTAGAATAAGAGGAGCGGACCAGCCGAGCGTGGCAAAGGCGCGCGAGATCGTATTCACTCCAGCTCGGTGTACGAACCACGCAAACAGCACCAGGCCTGCCCCGGCGATAATAAGTCTTAACGCCAATTTCACGCGGATTTCTCCGAGATCGCCGGCGCACGTCCGACGTCTTGCCACTGCGAGTAAAGCGCAATGATCCAGAAGAGATGCACACCTATTCCGGCCATCCAGAGGAATAGATCGAGCTTGCCGGTCATGGCGCACAACAAGACCAGCAACGAGAAGTCGCGGTTGGTCGTGGCATCAATCAATTTTTCGAGACTAGAAGCTTTGCCACGGCTCTTGCGTTGCATGAAGCGCACGATCACGGCGAAGGAGGTGATTGTGCCGAGCACCGCACTGATTCCTAGCGCGAGCGCGGGCGATGCCGGATCGGTCCGGGCCAAACCGAAGCCGATGCCGGCGAAAACAGCGACGTGCACCAACTGGTCACCCACAAGGTCGAGCCATTTACCCAAGCGCGATTCTTTATAAAGGACGCGCGCAAGATCGCCATCCACGCAATCGATGATGGCGGAAAGCTGCAGGAGAAGCGCGCCAGAGATAAAATATCCGCTGGCGAAAAACCACCCCGACAAAATGCCGACAAGCGTCGATACGATCGAAACTTGGTTGGGCGAAAATGGAGCAAGGATAAGAATTTTCGACAGGTAGCGGCCGAGTGGGCGATTAAGAAATCGATCGACGATTCCATCCGTACTGCTGGTGACCGATGCCCAAAGGCGGCGCTCGGCCTCGCGCACCGAAGTGGCGTCAGTAATTGGTGTGGCGACTTTTCCTGCGCTCACCGGCGCGGCGCTACCCGCCGTCATCGCAACCGGCAGACGAACGTCATCAGTCGAAAACAGCTGCCCTCCACTTTCGATTACTTGCTGAAGATCCGCAGTCTCGACCAACACACCTCCGTTGATGAGGAGCGCGGGTTCGTTGAGTTCTGGTATTGCTGAAGCAAGTGTTATGTTGATTCCGAGGGCGAGGGCACGGGGAGCCGGCGGAGCGGTTTCTGCGATGAGGCAGATGGGAGCGCAACCCGCGCGATGGACGGTCACGATCAAGCGATCGAGCAGGCTCAATCCCGCGATCTGTACGTCATTTGTTTCAGCGACACAGTCGAGGATGGCGGGGACTTTTCTCACCGCACCTTGCCTTTGCCGAAAACCCCACGAAGCCCGAAGTAGGCGACCGCATCTTTCATGTTGGAGATCGACGGCGCAAGCGGGTTAAGCTCTTGTAGGCGGCGCTGCCGCCCTTCTTGTGTCCGGGAAGATAATTGCCATGGACGTGCGCCTTGAGTGTTTCCACTACCATCTTCCATCGGCTTATCATTTCCAGGGGCAGGAAATCGTCCACGAGTACGAATTCATCCTGCTCGGGATACTTTCGTCGCAGGTTCGCTTCATTTATTTCTCAATGAATCAGAAATCAATTCGTCGATCGTTGCGGTGGCAGTGGTGAGCATGAAATGAAGAGGAACTGAAAGGACGCCTTTGCGAAAAACAGAAACAAGCGTGGAAACTAATCACTGGTATTAAGTAGCCAGAAAGTCAATTGTTCTGATCTAAACTGCTGTGCATCATGACTTCCTCCACCAAGGGCGAAATCAGTAAGACGCAGCAATTCAAGCGGCTGCTGCAATCCGAACGTCTTGAGTTTTTGATGGAGGCTCACAATGCATTGAGCGCCCGCATTGTCGAGGAGACCGGGTTTCGCGGAATCTGGGCCAGCGGGCTTTCGATCTCCGCTGGCCTCGGCGTACGCGACAACAATGAAGCGAGCTGGACGCAAGTACTGGAGGTCGTCGAATTCATGAGCGACGCCACTCGCATTCCAATCCTGCTCGATGGTGATACCGGCTACGGAAATTTCAACAACATGCGACGGCTCGTGAAAAAACTGGAGCAACGCGGGGTGGCAGCCGTCTGCATTGAAGATAAACTTTTCCCCAAGACCAATTCATTCATCACTAGCGAACGTCAGCCGCTCGCCACAATCGATGAATTCACTGGCAAGATTAAAGCAGTCAAGGATGCGCAAAGGGATCCAGACTTTTGTCTGGTGGCACGACTCGAGGGATTCATAGCGGGTTGGGGGATCGATGAAATGCTTCTCCGCGCTGAAGCCTATCATCTCGCGGGGGCGGACGCGCTTCTGGTTCACAGCAAGAAGGTGACGCCAGATGAGGTGCTAGCGTTTGCGAAAGCGTGGGAGAATAAGTGTCCGCTCGTGATCGCTCCCACTACTTATTACAGTACGCCGGTCGAAGTCTTTGAGCAGGCGGGCATCAGAATCGTGATCTGGGCAAATCAAAATGTCCGTAGCGCAATCGCCGCGATGCAAGAAACGACCCGCCGCATTTTCACTGAGCGCTCGGTTCAAAACGTCGAAGATGGAATTGTTCCGGTGAAAGAAGTTTTCCGGCTTCAGAATGCGGAAGAATTGTTGCTTGCCGAGGAGCGTTATTTGCCAAAAAGGCGGGCCTCGACGCGCGCGATTATTCTCGCTGCGAGTCGCGGCAACGAACTGGGAGAGGTTACGGCCGGCATCCCCAAGGCGATGGTGTCCGTTTCCGGCACACCACTGCTGCACAAGCTCGTCGCCGAGTTTCGCGCGGCCGGCGTCCATGCGATTACGGTAGTGCGGGGTTATGCGTCCGAGAAGGTGCATGCCCCCAACGTGGAATTCGTAGAGAACGAGGATTTCGAAGGCACTGGCGAATTGCTTTCACTGCACAAGGCCCGCGATCGGATCGATGGAGATGCGATCATTTCCTTTGGAGACATCCTTTTTCGCCAGCATATTCTGAACAATCTGCTCGCGGAAGAACACGATATCGTTATCGCGGTAGATGCGATGTGGGAGCGGCGACGCGACCGTAAGGCGAATGAATATGTCGACTATGTCACTGCGACGCGGCCTTACTCACTGCGTTATGAGGAAGAGGATGCGTTCCTGACAAAGATGGGACCCGATCTTGCGGTCGAGAAAATCCATGGCGAATGGATCGGCCTAATCAAGACGACAGCGCGTGGTTCCGCGGGAGTATGCGGCGCGTTAGATGTCTTATCCAAGCGCCCGGATTTTTGCGGATTGCGCTTCGACGATCTTTTTAATCATCTCGTAAGCTGGGGACAACGCGTGCAGGTTCTTTACATTACCGGACAATGGCTGGATGTGGACGACCTCGACGATCTCACGCGGGCCCAAGCGTTCTAAGCTCTAGCTAGCCAGACGTCTCGAAAACATGATCAGCGCTTGCTCGTTCGTCGATCAGCTGCGTGGCCTTGGTTATTCACAATATGCCGGGGTGCCGTGCTCCTTTTTGACCTCTCTGATCAACTACGTGATCGGTGACCCGGCGTTGGATTACATCGGCGCCACGAGCGAAGGCGAGGCAGTTGGGATCACGTTCGGAGCGTTTCTCGCTGGGCGGAAAACTGTGACCATGTGCCAGAACTCCGGCCTCGGTAACATGGTGAACCCTCTCACCTCGCTCAACTACCCGTTTCGTGTGCCGACGTTGCTGATCGTTACCTGGCGCAGCCAGCCCGGAGTAAGGGACGAACCGCAACATGAACAGATGGGAAGGATCCTGCACCGTTTGCTCGAGACCCTGGAAATACCGTGTTTGCCTTTTCCTCGAAGCGAAGCGGAAATTGCCAAAACAATGGCGCAGGCCGAGGCGAGCATGGAGCAACGGCAGCGGCCGTTCGCTTTGGTTATGCAAAAAGGGTCTGTCGCCCCGCACGCTTTGTCGGGTCGCCTCGAGTCCGAGTCGATCAAGACCGATTTGCGAGAAAACCTCTCGGCAAAGGAGAATGAGCGACCCACGCGGACGGCTGCAATCGAGCTCATTCTCGATGCTCTCGCCGGTGACGAAGCGATCATTGCTTCGACTGGCAAGACCGGCCGCGAACTCTTCACAATCTCGGATCGCGCCAACCACCTCTACGTTGTTGGCGGAATGGGCACTGCGTCGGCGATTGGTTTCGGTGTGGCGCACGCGCTCCCCAGGCAACCAGTCGTCGTTATCGATGGAGATGGCTCTGCCTTGATGAAGCTCGGCGTGTTCGCCACGATTGGCTTGTATCAACCGCCGAATCTTCTTCACATCGTTCTCGATAACGAAGCGCACGATTCAACGGGAGGCCAGCAAACGGCGTCTGGGATTGTCCGCTTCGCGGGTATCGCTGCGGCGGCTAATTACCGTTCGGCTTTTGCAGCGAATCGCCCGGAGGAGATTCGCGAGGCCGTTCGTCTGCTACGTCACCGACCCGGACCTGCCTTGTTGCACGTGAAGATACAACCGGGCTCGCCGGGGAAGCTCGGTCGTCCGACCGTGCAACCGCACGAAGTAAAAGAACGCTTTTCACAATTCCTTAGCTCGACGGCGAAATGAAAGATCCGCTTCTCTTCACCCCGGGACCACTCACCACGAGCGCGACCGTGAAAGCCGCGATGCAGCGCGACATTGGTTCGCGCGACGCCGACTTCATCGAATTGGTTGCAGGCATTCGCTCGGAATTGCTTCGCATCGCGGGGGTCTCGCGGGAACAGGGTTACGAAGCCGTGCTCATGCAGGGAAGTGGGACGTTTGGGCTCGAGTCGGTCATTTCATCAGTAATACCGCCGGAAGGGAGATTCGTGGTGCTGGCAAACGGTGTTTATGGCGAACGCATGGCTGCGATCGCGGAACGATTGGGAATTTCCACCAGGCTGGCCCGCTGGCCGGAGAACGAATCGCCGCAGCCCCAGGCCGTGCGACGTCTCATCAAGGAAGAACCGGCCGCCACTCATGTGGCAATGGTGCATTGCGAAACTACCACCGGCATTTTGAATCCGATCGACGAGATTGGGCAAATAGTAAAAGCTGGTGATCGCGAATTCATTGTCGACGCGATGAGCAGTTTCGGCGGTGTGCCCCTCGATTTGAGCAAACTGGAAATCGATTATCTAATTTCTTCCCCTAACAAATGTCTCGAAGGTATTCCCGGCTTCTCCTTCGTGCTGGTGCGACGCGAGGCGCTGGAAGCGACCAAAGGCCATGCGCGCAGCGTCAGTCTCGATCTGCTCGCACAATGGGAAGGTCTTGAAGGGAATGGCCAATTCCGCTTCACGCCGCCCACACACGCGCTCCTCGCCTTTGCTAGAGCGCTGGAAGAACTCCGTGAAGAAGGTGGCGTCTCTGCTCGCGCCGGCCGCTACCGCGCAAATCACGAGATATTGCGAGCGGGAATGCGCAGGCTCGGTTTCGCCGAGTACTTGCCCGCAGAGCGCCAGAGCAACATCATTACCGCGTTTCGTTATCCGGATGATCCGAACTTCAAATTTGAAGAGTTCTATCATCGTCTCCGTCGGCGCGGCTTTGTCATCTATCCCGGCAAGTTGAACCAAGCCGCCTGCTTCCGGATCGGAACGATCGGCCGCATCAACGAGAAAAACGTGGAGGACCTTATCACCGCGATTGGCCACTGAGGCCCTCGGGTTCTACTCATTTCTTGTCCGCGCCCGATGAAATCCGCGATGGTGACGTTCGAAAATTGACGCGATTGACGCCAATGCTCGGATCGTTGTCGATCTTATGAAACACTCAAGCCTTCGTACGTTTCCGCGACGATCTGATCGACCACGGCTTTCATGTCCTGGGTGCGTTCCCAGGCGGCAAGTTGTCGATCTGCGCCGGTGCCTTCGCGCATGATCCGCTCGATGTGCGCCATCTCCTTTTGAGTGCCGAGCTCATTTACCTCGGTCGAGACAAACTCGAGCAATTCGTTTAACAAACTGCGCGCCTCCACTTCCGTTTCCTTGCCGAAATCGATCAGTTTGCCGTCAATGCCGTAGCGCGAAGCGCGCCAGCGATTCTCATCCAGTAACCGGCGACGATAAACACGGAAGGTGATGTTCTGGCGGAGCAAAGTGTGCAGTTTTGCGATCACAGCCTGAATCAAAGCCGCAATCGCGAGCGTGTCGTCCACGCGCGATTGCGCGTCGCACACCCGAACTTCGAGCGTCTCGAAAAATGGATGGAGTCGAATGTCCCACCAGATTTTCTTCGCGTTATCGACGCAGCCGGTCTTGACGAGCAGCTTGCAATAGTCTTCGTACTCGGAAAGGCTCTCAAATGCGTCGGGAATCCCGGTGCGCGGAAAACGCTCGAACACTTTGAGTCGATAACCTTTCAAGCCCGTGTCCTGGCCGACCCAGAACGGTGAATTGGCCGAGAGCGCGTAAATGTGCGGCAGAAAATAGCGCGCTTGATTCATGACGTGAATCGCGCTGTGCCGATCCGGAATGCCGACATGCACGTGCAATCCAAAGATGAGATTGGCGCGTGCGAGCTGCTGCATGTCCTTGACGATCTCCTGATAGCGCTCGCCTTGAGTAATGAGTTGATCGCGCCAGTG
>Ga0193713_1000029_pt1 | contig 39059 bp, 22 predicted proteins | sample H3a2metaG_FD_143054 | JGI IMG/M metagenome (GOLD analysis project Ga0193713, IMG submission 143054) | Soil microbial communities from a riparian zone of the East river system, Colorado, United States - H3a2 | ecosystem: Environmental > Terrestrial > Soil > Riparian zone | place: USA: East River... | reverse complement strand
CGCACTGCTCGACTGGTCCCATGGCGGCCAGCTGTATAACGGCACGCGGCAATGGGCCTTCCAGGCGACGCGCGACCGCGTTCAGGATCAGGCGGGGAAGCCGACCAATGCCGCGACGTGCGGTGTCATCTCGGATCCGATGCCCGCCTGCCCGCAAAAGGCGCTGCCGTATTACGGCGTCGGGTTCTACAACGGCCTCGATCCCAACGACTTCTTCGTCGAGAGCGGGTCGTACGCGAAGTTGAAAGAGTTCGCGATCCACTACACCTTCACGGGCAGCACACTCCGCTCGATCGGTTTGCGCAACCTGGGCGAGCTGCGCGTCGGTCTCGTCGGCCGCAACCTGTTCACGATTACCAAATACACAGGGCTCGATCCGGAAGTGTCGGGCCTCTTCGGCGATCCCTTCCAGGTACGGATGGACTGGTTCCAGTATCCCCAGTTCCGGACCTTGTCGGCCGTCGTCGAAATCACGTATTAGGGGGCCGACATGAACTCATTTCGAGGAGCATCTATGCTGCGGTGGACAACGATGGCCGTTGCTGCTGCGGCCCTGGTTACGGCGAGCTGCAATCTGAACGTCGAGAACCCCAACGATCCCGACAAGATCCGCTCCCTCGGGCAACCGTCCGGCTTGCAGGCGCTGCTGGGCGGGGGGGTTCGTACGTGGGTCGAGACCCGGGAAAACTATTACGTCATGCCGCTCGACGCGCAGGCGGACAACTACACCGCCTCGTGGAACAATGCCGCGATGCGATTCTATAGCTCGGTGGGCTCGGACTGTCCGATTCGCTGCGGCTGGACGAACAGCTCGACGGCGCCCGAGGCAGCGGGTGGTCCCACGGTCGAAGTGTTGTGGTACGGGTATTACAACGTGCTCACGACCGCCAACGCCGTGTTAAATGGAATCCAAACCCTGCACGTCTGCTTCGACGTCGACTGTGCGGTCGACTCCACGCTGACGCAGCGGAATAAATCAATCGCGCGCATGCTGCAGGGGATGGCGCTCGCCGGGATCGCCATGATTTACGACCAAGGGTTTATCGTGGACGAGACCACAGACCTTTCGGTCCCGAAGAACTTGCCATTCCACACGCGCCAGGAGGTCCGTGACGCCGCGCTCGCGAAGCTCGAACAGGCGTACACCGAAGCCGGCGTCACTACGTGGAGCACGCCCAAGCAGAGCGATGGTCCGTGGTTTGGACTCACCAGTGGACGGCAGTACACGAACGTCCAGATTCGACAGCTGATCCGCACGATGCAGGCCGAGCTGGTTGCCATGTTCCCGCGGAATTCCGCGGAAAACACGGCGGCCGATTGGGCCGCCGTCGCGACCTACGCGTCGCAGGGCATCAGCAGCGGCACGCCGTTCCAGTTTGAGTTTTACATCGATCAAACCACGCGTGAGTGCGGCGTCGCCTGTATCAAGACCTGGGGCAACTCGGTTTCCACCGAGCGTGTGGACACGCGGGTCGCGGCCATACTCACGACGAATCATCAGGATCCGTGGCCGGCACCGAGCGGCAACCCCTGCCCGACGATTTCTTCGGACAAGCGGGTCGGCGACGGTACGTATGGACCCGCCAGCAATAAGAATTACAACCAGGTTGGGATTACCAACCCGGCGACCGCTAGCGCCGGTACCGACTACGCCTGCGCTGGGGTCGCCATCTTCCCCGCCGCGCGTGGCTCCTACCATCAGAGCAACCTGCAGCATGTGCGTAACCACCAACTGGCCTATCGCGGCGAAGATTTTCCGACCGATGACGGCACGGGGCAGGATCCGTTGTACACGACGCAGATGAACGATCTGCTCTGGGCCGAGGGCATCATCCGCAGCAATGGGCCTGCGGCAACCGCAGCGGCGCTCATCAACAACAGCCGTGTGACGCGCGGCGGTCTGACGGCGCTGACGGGCGCCGAAGGGACACCCGCGCTGATCGCCGCGCTGCAGTACGAGCAGGAAATCGAGTTCATGGGCCAGGGCGTCACACCCTTCTTCAACCGGCGCCGCTCGGGTTACAACGCGGCGGCAGGCGGTGGTCGCCCGGCGTACGTGGATGGCTTGATCACCGGGACGCCGCGGCACATGCCCGTTCCGGCCAAGGAGCTCGACATTCTCACGCGGGCCGTCTACACGTTCGGCGGACCGACCGGGCCGGATATGTCGGCGTCGGTGGGAGGAGGTCAGAGGCAGGAGACCCCGGGTGATCGGTTCCGGGCGTTGCAGAACGCGCGGCCGGGTTATCTGACGCGCTTCCTGCCGGCTGAGATGCGCTTTTAAGTAGAACGATGTGAGCTGGAAGAGGGGGCGGGAGCGATCCCGCCCCTTCCTTATTTAGGGGCGTGGACCGCGATCTCGCGCTGCCCGCGCGCGAGCGCGAATTCCTGCGTTCCGCCCCCAGGCCAACGGACCCATAGCGCCGTCGCCTCGCTGGCGCGTCCCAGAACCTGCACGGCACCGTTCTCCGACCAGTATCCCGAGCCCGCCTGAATTTCCCGCACCGGACCAGCCGCTTCGCCCCCCCCGTACCGCAGCCGCATCTGTGTGCCGATGCCGGTCGGATTGGCCGCCGGCCCGATGACGCGAACGCGGAGACCGGGAGTCGCGCCGCGGTTCTGGAACAGACGCGTCGGCGCGCCGTTCTCGCTGACCACGAGGTCCAGCCGCCCATCGCCGTCGAAGTCCGCGTAGGCCGCGCCACGCTGCTCGCCATACACCAGCAGCCCGGAACGCTGGCCGGGCACGGCCTCGAACCCACCGGCGCCGTCGCCGAGCAGCAGCAGGCTGCGGCCGGCATCGTAGCGCGGCGTGGCGATGTCGGTCGCCACAAAATTCTCGCTGAGGAACACGTCCTCTTTCCCGTCGCCGTTGAAATCAGCGACGCCGGCGTAGAACGCCGGCGCCAGTTGGGCTTCTGCCGGGAGCGAGTGCGCCTCGAACCGATCGCCGCGATTCAGGAACAAAATGTGATCGAGCGTCGTCGCGCCCAACCGAACCGCCCTCTTGGCTGCCGGGCCGAGCACCTGATCGATGTTTGCGTCGGCGTACGCGCTGAATGTCGGGATCCGTTGTGTCAGTCCCGGAAGCGCCAAGACGAGTCGATCGAAGGACTCGAGCGGCGCGGGCGCGCCGATACGCGGATCCCTCTGTGCCAACAGCGCGTCCGGCCGCCCGCGGCCGCTGAAGTAACCCGTATACAGCAGCAAGGGGTCGGAGGTGCTCGCGTGGTAATCGAGGTTGCGACCCCAGCTCGTCGCGACGATGTCGAGCCGGCCGTCGCCGTCGAGGTCGCCCGTGGCGAGGCCGTTCCAGCGGCTGTTCACGTCGGAGAGGCCGGGGAACTCCGCTGCCCGAAATCGGCCGTGATCGTTCAGGAAGATGTGAATCGCGCCCCACTCGAGGGTGACGATCAGGTCCTGGTCACCGTCGCCATCGATGTCGGAAAACACCGCCGCTGAAATCATTCCCAATTCGTAGAAAAGGTGATCGTTGGCTGAGTCGAGGACGAGGCGTCCATCCCGGTTGTGGTACAAGTGCGAAGAAGGCGACAGCGGATACAGGCCCGGGTAGATCCTCGCGCCGACGAACAGATCGAGCGTGCCGTCGCCGTCGTAGTCCGCGAGCGCGAGCGGTCCCACGCTCGCGGTGTCGCCGCCGAGCAGCGGCGTCATCGCTCCTGTGCGTGGCGAGTACGCGACGACGCTCGCCGTCGTCCGGGCTTCGTAGTTCGCCACCCCGGCGAGGGCGAGCGATCCGCCGCGTCCGTCAGGAGAGGGCCAGCCGAGAATCGTGGTGAGATCGCCGGGGGCCGGGAGGACGGGCACGGTCAACGGCTGCAGTCGCGTGCCCGTGTTACGGAAAAATGCGATCCTCCCAGTGCGTCCCGCTCCGACGATCAGATCTTCCTTGCCGTCGCCGTCGAGATCGACCCATGCGACACCGGGACCGAGCTGGCTGAAGGAGTTGGGCAGCAACGGCTGGCGCTGATAGTCGTCGAAGTAGGGCTCGCCGTGGGTGTGACCGCCGAGCTGGCTGCTCACGTCCTCGAACAGAACGTGCGATGTGTCGTGCGTGGTGCGTGGTGCGTGGTGCGTGTCAGAGAGTTCGGCAATTTCGTACTCACGATTGGGCGCGGCGCTGTCGATCACCGACCGCGCGCCGTCGCGCCAGTCGACTTCGATTCGCACATGCGCCGCCGTGCCGGTCGCGAACGTGAGGCTCGCGTCGGAGCTCGACAGGTACAGCCCGCCGGCAAGCATCTCGCTTTCTTGTAAAAGGACGGGGCCGCCCAGCACCCGCACGCGGCTGCCGATACCGGCGGTGTTCGACGCCGCGCCGCGCAATCGCACCGCCACGCGCGGTGCCGTGGCATCATTGCGAAGCACGGCTGCGGGGCTATCGAGCCGGTTGATCACCACGTCGAGATCGCCGTCGCCGTCGAGGTCAGCGAGCGCCATCCCCTGCGAGATGTCGTCGCCAAGATCGAAGCGCCATTTCTTGCTCACATCCTCGAACGTCAAGTCGCCGCGATTGCGGAAGGCGACATTGGGCAGTTTCAGCGGGGGATACTCGAACAGCATGCGGCGCCAATCCATCCGACCGAGCTGATTGCGCAAGCGATACTGCGTGTCGCCATCCATGATGTCCCACTCGTGCCCGGTGCCGATGAGGATGTCTTCCCAGCCGTCGAGATCGACGTCGAGAAAGAGCGTGGACCAGGACCACCCCGAGGCGCCCACCCCCGCAAACCGCGCCACCTCGGCAAACGTCCCGTCGCCGCGGTTCAGCTGCAGCGTGTTGCGCTGCCGCTGTGGGCGGCCTTCGCCCAAGCCGGGGTGGGCGGGGGCGGCGGTGTGCGTCGGAATCTGCGTTTTCAGGCGGCGCGTATCGCGGCTGAGCATGTCGACTTCGAACAGATCGGGATACCCGTCCCGATTCACGTCGCCCACGGCCACCGCCATTCCGGAATTGCTCGTGCTGCGCAGCGCGTACCAGGGAATCAGGCGAAACCTTCCATGGCCGTCGTTGATCCAGCACTGGTCCGGGTCCTCGAAGTCGTTGGCGACGTAGAGGTCGGGCGCGCCGTCGCCATTGAGATCGGCGAACACGGCGGCGAGTCCGAAGTCCTCACGCTCCTCCGTGAGCTGCGCCCCCGTTTCGTCCACGAAGCGGGGATTGTGCGCCATGGGCTCGCGCGTGAAGTGCCCGGTGCCGTCGTTCAGGTAGAAATAATCCGGATCCGCGCGTTGTTGGAGGCTGATCCCGCCCAAGTCTTCACGATTCACCAGCTTATAGTCGCGGCGGTATTGCTCTTTGACCTCGTACTTATTGGGCCCCAGGCTGCGGGTGATCCGGCTGAATGCCCGATCCTGGGGCGACATCCGGTCGATCGTCGTGTAGGCCTTGTTGTTCGCCACGTAGAGATCCAGATCGCCGTCTCCGTCCACATCCGCGACTGCGATCGACATGCTTCCCGCCGTGGATGTCAGACCGGCCGTCTGCTCGGAGAAGTGGCCCTTGCCGTCGTTCAGAAAGACCGCGTTCGGCCCGCCCAGCGAGACGAGCACCAGGTCTTGATCGCCGTCGCCGTCTACGTCGGCAAAGGCGCATCCCGTCGCATGGCGGCTCGGCGCCGCGACGCCCGCCTGCTGTGTGATGTCCTCGAATCGCCAGTCGCCCAGGTTGCGATACAGCGCGCTCGGTCCGTCGGTGCGGGCCAGAAACACGTCGGGGTGGCCATCGCCGTCCACGTCCGCCAGACATACGCCGGCTCCCTGGGCGAGCTGGCGATTGTGGGCCAGGAGCGAGTCACTGACGGTGTTGCTGAACGAGATGCCGGTCCGCGAAGGCGCGAGCGATGTGAACCCGGGTGTGAGTTTTCCGCGCGGCACATCGAGCTCGCGCCACCGGTAGCCATCAGCATCGTGCCACGCTGATGTGACCGTGGCTGTTTCGCGGCTACAGGCAACAAGCAATAAAAGGAAAGGCCAGAGCTTCAACTATCCACGAGCCCCCACACGAGCGCGGCCGTTCGTTCGGCGGCACCGCGTCCCTCCGCGACCATTTGCTTCGCCGCCTTGCCGGCGCTCTTGCGCGCCGCCGGATCGTGATGCCACACGAGCCACTGCGAGTGCAGGGGATGGCGTGCGTCGGCGGGCAATGCGACCGCTCCGCCCTGGTCGAGTAACAACGCCGCATCGCGACTCATTCGCCAATGCGGGCCGAACACGATCGGCACGCCGAACACCGCCGGTTCGAGCACCGAGTGCAGGCCCGCGCGGTGGAAGCCGCCGCCGACGAACGCCGTGTCGCCGAGCGAGTAGAGATCGGCGAGAATGCCGACCCGATCGACGACGATCACCGGGCCCGGCTTCGCATGTTCGAGCTGCGACAACCGGACGGGCCGAGGCAGCTTCAGGTGGCGGAGCCGCTCGGCGATCGCCGCCAGGTGATCGGGATTCGGTTCGTGGGGAGCGAGCAACAGGCGCGCGGTCGGGAGCTGATGCAGCAGATCTGCGAACGCGGGTAAGAGTACCGCTTCATCCGATGGCCACGTCGATCCCGCGACGATGGTGAACGCATCGGGCGCGGTCGATGCCAGTCGCGCGAGCGGCTCGCGCGTGCGGTCCAGGCGCGCGGCGCGCTCGGCCACACTGTCGTAGCGGGTGTCACCGGTGACGGCGATGACGTCGGCGCGCGCGCCGAGGATCTCGAGGCGCTCGCCGTCTTCTTCGCTGATCGTGCCGACCCGGTCCAGCGCGCGGTACGCCGGCGCGGACCACTGCCGTGCCGGCCAGCGCAGCCGCGAGCTGTTGGGCGCCACCGTGGCGGAAATCAACCCCAGCTTGACGCCGCGCCGCGAGGCCGCGAGCGTCAGCTCGGGCCAGACGTCGAGCTTGCTGAAGACGAGCGCGGTTGGTTGCAGCGCGTCCAAAACCTTCGACACTTCGGACGGCCGGTCGAGCGGCAGATAGTCGGCGATGTCGACCGGCAGGTTTTTCGCGAGTCGCTCGGCCGACGGCGAAAAGAACGTGAACGCCAGCTGCCAGTCGGGATGCTCGGCGCGCAGCGTCTCGAGCACTGGCTTTGCCTGAAGCCCTTCGCCCACCGACGGCGCGTGCATCCAGATCAGCGGCCGCTTCGTGTCGCGTTGCGCCGCTGCCCACGTCGCAAGACGGGCGGCCAATCCGCGCCGCCCGTCCAGCCCTCGCGCCACTTTCTTGTCGAAGCGTGCGACCAGCGGCGCCGCGCGCGTGACGACGTTCACGCTCAGCCGATACAAGAATGAGGGCCTGCTCACTTCGATGCGCCCGTGCGCATGGCGTAAATCGAATCCAACAAATGCCGCATCGGGTCGGGCGTGTAGGGCGCTCCCTGGAGTAAGCCGCCTTCTATATAGAAGGAAGGAGTCGCGTGGGCGCCGGACCGGTTTGCCCGCTCCGCATCGAGCTCGATTTCCTTGCGTACCGTCGGATCGTTGAGGCACGCGAGCAACCTTGTCCGGTCGACGCCGGCGCGCTGGGCGATTTTCACCAGCGTGGTGCGGGGCTGCGCGAGCTTGGCCCACTCGTCCTGATGCTGGTAGAGCGCATCGTGCGTCGGCCAGAAACGTCCCTGTCGCGCGGCACACATCGCCACTTCGGCTGCTGCGACGGCGTTGGGATGGATACTCGTCAGCGGCAGATTGATGAAGACCCAGCGGACCTTGCCGGTCTGCACGAATTCGCGATCGATGGTGGGAAGCACCGTCACCGTGAACATGCGGCACGCCGGGCACTGGAAGTCCGCCATCTCGTAGACGGTCACCGGTGCGTTGGGCGCGCCCTTGGAGCGGGCCGCGAGCGGATCGTCGTTCTGCGCGCTCCCGCTGCTGACGACCAGCGCCGCGGCGAGGAGCACGGAACGAGAGCGAATGCTGGTCAGGGGCCCGACTTGGTCCAGATGGCGATGACTCCGCATTGGGAGTCCGCCTTGAGAAACTCGGCCGGCGCTTCGTTGGGACTGCGGTAAATCTCCACGGCGACGATTCCCACGACCGGAAGATGCGGCGTCGATGATATCGAGGCCGGGGCGCCGTCGATGACCCAGTCGGCGTTGCAGACGCCATGGGCAGTGCGCGTCATTTGCGCGTTGCACACACCGGAGCGGCAGTTCAAACGCACCCCTGGTACTCCCCGGAGCACGTCGGCCATGGTGGCTGCGTGACTCGCCTCGATCTGGTCCTGCGTGATGAAGATGCCTCGACCCGAATGGCGCCGCTCTTCGAACTCCTGCATGCGCCGCTGGAAGTATCCGGGTTGCCCCGACACCACGATGGGTTCGAGGTCGACGCCGAGGGGCTCCAGCTCGAACACGTAGTCGACCGTCTCGCCATCGGAGAGGCGGAGCACCCAGGACGTCACCCCATAGCCGATGGCGCGAACCTCGAGGATATAGGTGCCGGCGCCGAGGCTGGTTTGGCTGAAGCGGCCGGCGCTATCGGTGGCGGTGCGGAGGTGTGTCCCGATCAGGTTAACGTTCGCCCCGCTGACGGGGGTCCGTGACTGCTGATCCACAACTTGTCCGCTGATCCCGGCATGCGGGGAGCCGAGAGGGGCATGCCCCTGCGCCTGTGCTTGCACCGGCACCCCCCGGGAGGCGGCAATCCCGAGGCACAGAGCCGCTACCGGAGGGAGGATGTGGGTGATGTATGTCATGGACTCGGGCCGCGAGCGACCGATAATAGATGATAGGGCACCTCCGGCGGGATGCAACCCGGAGACAGGGGGTTGACTGGTTATCCGACGGGCCGTATACCTCGGGGGAGACCCTAGGTTGGGTCCTGGGCCTTCAGGCCGTCACCTGATTCCCGAGCGGTATGACCGTCACGCTCATCAGAATTCTGCGCCGCGCATTTGCCGAGCGGATTCGGTATATCGAGTCCGCCCGTTCTGTCTTTTCCCGCCACCCAGCTCCCAGTTCACGAGAGGATGTCCCTATGCTCCACAATCGTCGTGGCTTGCTCTTCGCCGGAGTCGCGGCGCTGGCGCTGGTAGTCGCCGGCGCGAAGTCCGCTCAGGCGCAAGATGCCGTGGTCCGTGGCACGATCACTTCCGATCGCGGGGAGCCGATCTCCGGCGCGAACGTCGTCATCGACGAGCTGCGTCTCGGCGTCGTGTCCAACGCGACGGGCCAATACTCGCTATCGGTTCCGGGCGCGCGCGTGCGCGGCCAGCCGGTAGTCGTGCGCGTCCGCGCGATTGGTTTCAAACCGAACAGCAAGGCGATCACGCTGAACCCGGGGGAACAGGTTGTAGACCTCGCCCTGGGGTACGATGTGAACCTCCTCGAGGCGATCGTCGTCACCGGCACGCAGGAAGCGACCGAAGCGGTGAAGGTGCCGTTCACGGTGAACCGCGTCGACGCCTCGCAGCTCCCCGTGGCCGGGTCGAACCCATTGACGGCGCTGCAGGGGAAGGTGCCGGGCGCCAATATCGTGTCGGCGAGCGGCCGTCCCGGTTCGCAGCCGGCGGTGCTGCTGCGCGGTCCCACGTCGATCAACGCGTCGGGTCGCGGCCAGGACCCGCTGTACATCGTCGACGGCATCATCATCAACGGCAACCTCTCCGATCTGAACCCGAGCGACATCGAGAACGTGGAAGTGGTGAAGGGTGCAGCCGGCGCATCGTTGTATGGGGCACGAGCCGGCAACGGCGTCATCAACATCACGACGAAGTCGGCGCGGCGCAGCATGGAGGGCGTGAAGTTCGACGTCCGCAGCGAAGCCGGCGTGAGCGACATCGAGAGGGATTTCGGCCTGGCGCGGTTCCAAGCGCTCGCGACCGACGAGACCGGGACCCAGTTCTCCGAAGCCGTCAGTGGACTGCCGTTCTGCGCGCGGTCGTTCAATTACGCCACTGAGCAGGCCCGCGTCAACAACAGCCCGACCGACTTCGCGCTCAACCCCAAGGGGTTCCCGATCGATCCGGGCTCGACGATTTCCGGCCAACCGCTGCGGCAGCGTTTCCAGGTCCAGCCGTGGCCAGGCACGTCGTACAACGCGGTAAACCAGCTCGTAACACCGAAGCCTTTCTTGGAGAACACGGTCGACATGAGCGGCCGGTTCGGCACGTCGACGCGGTTCTATGCGAGCGCGTCCAACCGGCGTGAGGAAGGCGCGATTCGCTACCTCAACGGCTTCACGCGCAATGCCTTCCGCATCAACGTCGATCAGGGCATTGGTACAGACTGGAACTTCGGGTTCCGCACGTCGTACACGCGCAGCACGCAGGACGGGCTGAACCAGGAAGAAGGCGGCACGGCATTCTTCCGGCTGACGCGCGTGCCCGCGATCGTCAACATCCTCGAGCGCGACACGCTGGACCGGTTGTACATCCGGCCGAACCTCCAGGGCGGCGGCTCGCAGAACGAGAATCCGCTCTCGTCGCTGTACCAGACGTTCCGGGAAGATATCACGAACCGGTTCCTCGGCAGCGTCACCGCGTCCTACAATCCGGTGAACTGGTTCACGATGGACGCGAACTTCAGCTACGACCTGCGCCGCTCCACCGCCGCGCAGATCAACGACAAAGGCTTCCGCACGACGACCGCCAGCAGCGCCAACCTCGGCTCGATCTTCCGGTCGGCGACGGGACGCGAGGCGTTGAACGGGAGCGTGAACGCGACGTTGAAGCACGACTTCGGCGTGGACTTCAAGACCAAGTATCAGTTCCGGTACCTGTTCGAGCAGCGCGACTTCAACACGCAGAGTGGACAGGGCAGCCAGTTGTCGGTGCAGGGTGTCACCGCGCTGAACAACACGCTGCAGAGCACCCGCGCGACGTCATCGGACCAGCAGCGCATCCGCGAGATCGGGATGCTCGCCGGCACCAACCTCGAGTACAAGGGCCGGTACATTCTCGACGCGCTGGTGCGGCGCGACGGGAGCTCCCTGTTCGGGCCCGCGAGCCGGTGGGCAACGTTCGGCCGCGTGTCCGGCGCGTGGCGTGTCGCGCAGGAGCCCTGGTGGTCCATCCCGGCGGTCACGGAGCTGAAGCTGCACGGCTCGTACGGCACGGCGGGCGGCTCGCCACGCTTCGACGCACAGTACGAGACGTTCTCCGTGCTCGCTGGCGGCCTGCTGTCCCTCGTCACGCTCGGCAACCGGAATTTGAAGCCCGAGCTGCACCGCGAGATCGAATTCGGTGGCGACCTCGAGCTGTGGAATCGCTATGCGCTGAACGTCACCTACGCGCACGCCAACATCGACAACCAGATTCTTCCGGTTCCGGTGTCGACATCGACCGGCTTCCAACGGCAGTGGACCAACGCGGGGACCTTGACGAACAAGACGTTGGAGATGTCGCTCAACATCCCGCTGCTGCAGCGGCGCGATTTCCAGTGGTCGACGCGCGTGATCTACGATCGTAACCGGTCGGTGGTCACGTCGCTCGACGTCCCGCCGTTCTTCACGGGCGCGGACCTCCAGGGCACACTCTCGATCTTCCAGGTGAAGGTCGGTGAGCGGCTGGGCACGTTCTACGGTCACCACTTCATCACCAACTGTTCGGAGTTGCCGGCACCGTTCAACGCCGATTGCGGCGGCCCGACCAGCGCGTTCCAGCGCAACGATGAGGGGTTCCTCGTCTGGGTGGGCAGGGGCAATAACCCCGGCATGGGGATCACAGACAATCTGTGGGAGACGTCCATCTCCAACCCCTCAAACAACCAGAACGTCACCCCGTGGGGGATCCCCGTCGTCAACTGGGGCATGCCGATCCTGCTGCGGAACTCGGCGGGCCAGGCGTTGAACGTGGCGCTCGGCAACGCGCTCCCCGACTTCCGCTTCGCGGTCACGCAAGATGTCCGCTTCAAGAAGTTCAATCTCTATGCGTTGGTGGATGCCTCCATTGGCCAGAAGATCTGGAACGAGGGGTTCCACTGGGCGCACCTCGACTTCCTGTCGCACGACGTCGATCAGGTCGGGAAGTCGGTGCAGAATGCCAAGCCGATCGGGTACTACTGGCGCACGTCGCCGGTCGACGGCTTCACCGGGCTCGGCGGGTTTTACGATCAGCTCGCGCCGAACAGCGAGACGGTGGAAGATGCCAGCTACGCGAAGCTGCGGGAGCTGCTGTTCTCGTACCACATTGGGCCGATCGCGCGGACCGGCGATTGGGAGATCAGCCTCGTGGGCCGCAACCTGTTTACGATCACCGGGTATCGCGGCTTCGATCCCGAGGTTGGGCTGTCGGGTGGTACGCAGCTGAACGGCGCAGGTTCGGCGGCCATCAACGCGGTGGACGCGTTCACGTTCCCGAACCTCCGCACCTTCACGATCGGATTGAGCTCGACGTTCTAAAGCTGAGTTCCCCCCCGCCGGCAGCAGGCTGCCCGCGGGGGGGATTCGCCCCTTTTTGTGTGGAGGAGTCAACGATGTCCAAGCTTCGTTATATCGTCGCCGGCGTGCTCGCCCTGGGCTTCATAGCGTGCAAGGATACGCTGCTCGTAGAGGATCAGACCGATCCCGATCGTGACCGCGCGCTCGGCCGGCCCGCCGACGTAGAGGCATTCATCGGATCGACGTACGCGCAGATCCAGAATGCGACCCTGGGAGGAGCGAACGACGACCTCCAGACCCAGCTGCAGGTCATGGGGATGGAGAACACGTCGGCCCTCGCCAACTTCGCGATGGGGCCGCGCGGCTCGATTCCGCGCACGCAGATCGAGAATACGCGCAACAGCACCGGCGACGTGGGCAACTTCCGCGATTTCACCGTGCTGCACCGCGCGGCGCGAATGGCGGTTATCGGCATCGCCCGGCTGAATGTGCTCACACTAGGGTCGCCGCAGCAGGACGCCCGTGCCCGCTCGTTCGCCCGCTTCGTCCAGGGCGTGGCGTTCGGCAACCTCGCGCTGGCCTATGACTCCGCGGCGATCGTGAGCGAGGGCGACGACCCGCAGGCGATCGTGCCGCTGTCGGCCTACCAGGCCGTGATGGCGGCGGCCCTCCTGGAGCTCGACTCCGCGATCACCATCGCGCGAGCTTCGCCCACGGCGTTCCCGCTTCCGAACACCTGGATCAACGGCATTGCGCTCGACACGACGGGATACTTCCGGCTCATCCGCTCGTATAAGGCGCGGTTCCGGGCGAGCGTCGCTCGGACGCCGGCCGAGCGGGCCGCGGCCGACTGGGCCAGCATTATCGCCGACGCGAATGCCGGCATCACGGCGGACTTCAACATCGCGATGAATCCGGCGGCCGGTTGGGATGTGGTCTGGCCGGTTCAGGCGTTCGCGACCGGCCCCGCCAACTGGCATCAGATGTCGCAGTTCTACATGGGGATGGCGGATGGATCGGGCGGTTATGATTCATGGCTCGCGACGACGCCCGCCAACCGCGTCCCGTTCCTCGTGGTCAGCGCCGATCGCCGATTCCCCCAAGGGGCGTCGCGCGCTGCGCAGATCGCCGATACGCTGCGGTCGGGCTTCCGGACGTTCAGCGGGTTCCCCTATGTCCGCAACCGGCAGGCGGGTGAAGACCAGCCGGGGCAGCCGCTCCAGATCTCGATGTACGACTTCTACCGGTCGCGGGCGTTCTTCGTCGCCGGGCGGATCGGCAATTATCCGATCATGACGCGCGCCGAGATCCGGCTGCTTGCGGCCGAAGGGTATCTCCGTCAAGGCAACTGGGCGGCCGTGACGGCGCGGATCGACAGCTCGCGCGTGACGAACGCTGGTCTGCCGTCGGTTTCCGCAATGACCGATACGACTTCAGCGATTCCCGGGGCCGGCGCGTGTGTCCCACGCGTGCCAGACGCCAGCGCGACGGCAGGACCGTACAAGGCATCGAAGTGCGGCACGCTCTGGGATGCGCTGAAATGGGAGTACCGCATGGAGACGATGTATACCGGCTACGGGATGTGGTATTTCGCCGGCCGCGGCTGGGGCGATCTGCCCCAAGGCACAGCACTCTACTGGCCGGTCCCCTATCAGGAGATGGACACCCGCCGGGAGGCCTTCTATTCGGCGGGCGGCGTCGGCGGCACTGGCGGCGCCCCCAACGGGAATTACGGCCTGTTCGCAGGTGGCGTGTACTGAGGATGCGGGCCCTGATTCCCTTGCACCGCCGGCTCGGCGTGGCGATCGGTTTCCTGCCTTTCCTGGCGGGGTGCTACACGTATACGCCGATCGCCACGCTGCAGCCCGCGCCCGGCACCAACCTGTCCCTCGTGCTGAGTGACGAGGGCCGCATGCAATCGATGCGCCAGGTGGGCCCGTACGCCATGCGGATCGAAGGGGAGCTGCTCCAGGCCACGCCCGCTGATCTCGTGGTCGCGGTCACCGACGTGGTGGATATTCGCGGCACGCGCAGCAAGTGGGCGGGCGAGTCGGTGTCGCTCCCCCGCAGCTATGTGATTACGACGTACCAAAAACAGTTCTCGCGTTCCCGGACGGTACTCCTGGCGACCGCAGTCGCCGGCGGCATCGTCGCGATCATTGCTGGGCGCAACCTGCTCGGGTTCGGCGGGCATGGCGACACCGGTCCCACTCCACCCGACCCCAACGGCCAATGACTTCGACCAACCTTTTTCGTGCGAGTGTTTCGATGAATCGTTTGCGATTGTTCGCTTGCTGCGTTGCCGTCCTCGGGCTCGGCTGTAAGAAGGATGCGACCTTCAGTGAGCCGCTGCCCCGTTACGCCGCCATCACCTGGCTCAACGCGATTCCCGACACCATGCAGCTGGACCTGCGAGTGGTGGATATCGCCACGAACGCCAGCTTTATGGACGCCGATTTTCGTAGCGCGCAGCCCTTCCCGATCGCCCTCGAACCGGGCGCGCATCACATCAAGGTGTTCCTCAGCAGCACCGCGGATTCGATCGCGAAACAGTACATCATCGACACGACCTTCACGTTCACCGAAGAGCAGCCCTATTTCTTCTACCTCAGCGGGCGCTCCCGCGCCGGAGGCGCTCGTGCCACGATCACGACGCTGACAGCCCCGACGCCGCCTGCCGGCCAGTTCGCGATTCGCTTCCTGAATCTGGCGCCATCGACGGCCGGATCGGTGCGCGCGATACCCGACACCACGGCCGCTCCCGATATCTTCGTCACGGCGCGGAACGCGAGGCCGGCGGGAGCACCAATCGCTGCCGCACTCGCGTACGGAGCTGTCTCGGGGTACGTCATGGTCGACACCGGCAGCTATCGGGTCGAGCTCCTGGCGCCCGGGAGCACCGATCCGGCGATCGTGCAGGCGATGATCCCCGCCGGCACCGTCGCGAGCCTCGGCACGCCGGCGATCGCGGGGTCGCGAGTCTCCGGGTCGGTGATCACGGCGGTGCTCGTCTCCCGTTCCGATCCCACGAGCAAGGCGCCGCAGACCCGGCCGACGTCCCAGCGTACCGATACGTCGGTGGCTGAAGCGTCACGCCGGATTACGCTGAGTGGCGATACCGTCACGGTGCAGGTCGGTTCGATCACGATCCTGACCAATCGCCGCTCATCGAGCGGCGCCGCGCGTGTCGACAGCACGATCGCCCGCACCGGAACGGCCGGAAGCTCCGGCGTCACCGCGGGGGGTGTCATTCTGGTCTCCGGCGCGAACGAGCTCGAGTACAACGGGTGGCAGGAGGTCCTGTCGGTTCCCGATACGCTCATCTGTCGTCCCGGACGTGCCGGCGATGTCGTGACCGGAAATAACCGCCGCTGCGCGGCGCCGGCGGATACCACGATCGCGAACGCTGACACCGCGCTCACGCAGTTCCGTTTCCGCTACCGGATTGTCGGAGCGCCGGCATCTCCCGGCTCGGGGACCATCGTGTATCGGCTTTATCCCCCCCTCTACACGGCGCCCGACTTTGCGACGCCGCAGATCAATTTCATGGTGGACAAGCGGCCGTAGGAGACCACAGCAGTCGTGTCTGCATCCGCCGCCACAGGCTCTCTGTGGCGGCGATTTTTTCTAGGGAAAGTTCCTTACAGAATCGGCCGCCAGCGCGGCAGGCGGTCGGACCAGAAGCCGCTCGTGATCCGGATCTTGCGGGACCCGTCGGCATTCATGACCCAGATGTCGCCGTCCTGCTCGTAGGCGATCCGCGTGCCGTCGGGCGACCAGCTCGGCGCCCCGGCCGGCGTGCTGGGATCGGTGAGGCGCACGGGACTCGATCCGTCGGCGTTCATGACCCACACGGCGTAGTCGGTCTGGCGGTTCGATTGGAAGGCGATCTTCGTGCCGTCGGGCGACCAGGCGGGCGTCAGGTCCGATCCGGTGTTGTTGGTCAGATTGATCTGCCCGGAGCCGTTGGCGTTCATCACGTAGATCTCATTGTTCCCATCGCGATTGGTCGCGAACGCGATCTGGGTCCCGTCCGGCGACCAGGCAGGCTGCGCGTCCTCGGCCGCGTCATGCGTGAGGCGCACCACGTTGAAGCCGTTCGGCTCCATGACGTAGATCTGGGGGTTGGTGTCGCGGGTCGACGCGAAGGCGATCTTCGTGCCATCGGGCGACCACACGGGATGAAAGTTGCTCGTGGTGTCCTTGATGTGACCGGTGAGGCTGTCCCTGGCGGTGTCGGCGAAGGTCAGCTGGCCGACGCTGCTCCCGTCGGAATTCATCACGTAGATCTGAAACCGCGGAGTGTAGCTCGTATCGGGGATGCGATCGGACTGGAACACGATCTTGAACGTATCGCGCGACCAGTTGCCCCAGTCATCGAAGGCGTAGCTGGTGGTCAACAGTTGCAGGTCATGGCCGTTGACGTCCATCGCATAGATGTCCACGAGGCCGTTTCCCAGGCGGGTGAAGATGATGCGCCCGGGCCCCGGGTCCGGCCCAGGCTGGGTCGAGCCGCAGGCGGCAAGGAGCAGCGGGAGCGCGAAGATGGCGGCGAGACGACGGAACTGGGTCATCGGCAGAAGGTAGGAGCCGGCCGAACGGTCCGGCAAGGGTGTAGGGCTTCCCTTGCGGGTCTTCGCCCCGACCCTCACTATAAGGAAAGCGTGTTCCATCCCTCAACGAGGAGGCGGCATGGATCAAATTTCTGTTCGCTGCGTTCTCCACCTCCAGCGCAACATCATCATCCCCGGTCGATGTAGTCGGTAGCAGCCGATGCGCGCCGTCGAGATGCGTTGCCGCCGGTCGATCGACCGGCCGGCATTTGTTGCGATGTCATACTAGTCCGTCTCAACGAGGTGACCCCATGAAGGATCTATGCGTCAAGTCTTCCCGCTGGGCACTGCTCGTCGTGGCCGCATTGGCGCTGCCGGCCATCGCATCAGCCCAGCAGGGCACGATCAGCGGAACCGTGACCGACCAGACCTCCGGCCAACCCATTGTCGGCGCCAAAGTGGGTGTGGTCGGCACGACGTTCATCACCCAGACCAACGCCGAGGGCCGCTACACGCTGGCCCGGATTCCCGCGGGGATGGCGACCCTGCGCGTGAGTGCGATCGGCTACGCGGCCGCCATGTCGAACGTTACGGTCGCTGATGGCGCGACCGCGACACAAGACGTCGGTCTCAAACTGCAACCGTACTCGCTCGACGAGATCGTCGTCACCGCGACCGGAGAGCAGGCGAAACGCGAAGTGGCCAACGCCGTCAGCACGGTCAGCGTGGCTACCGTCGTGCAGAACGGTCCGATCGCCAACATGAACGATCTGCTGGGCGCGCGCGTGCCCGGCGTCGAGGTGCTGCCGAGCGCGATCACCGGCGGCGGCGCGCGCGTCCGGATCCGTGGTACCAACAGCCTGTCGCTCAGCAACGAGCCAATCTATTACATCGACGGCATCCGGATGGAGTCTAGCGTCAACTCGTCGAGCATCGGCATCGGCGGCACCAACCCGAGCCGCGTGAACGACATCAACGCCGATGAGATCGAGTCATACGATGTCGTGAAGGGGCCATCGGCGTCGACGCTCTACGGCACGGACGCGGCCAACGGCGTGATCGTGATCACGACGAAACGCGGTCGCGCCGGGAAGGCCAGCTGGAGCCTGTACAACGAGCTGGGCATCATGCGGGACAACAATCAGTATCCGATCGCATACCGCGGTTGGACCACCGGCTCGCTGCCGACGAACGGCACGCAGTGCTTTCTCACGAATTCCGTGCGGGCGGTGGGCGATCCGCTCCGCTGCGTCCAAGACAGCGTGACGCAGTTCAACCTGTTCGCGGACAAGGACGCGAGTCCCAACGGCACCGGCTGGCGCGGCCAGACAGGCCTCCAGATCTCGGGCGGCTCCGATGTCGCACGCTACTTCATTGCGGGCGAGTTCGAGAAAGAGCTGGGGGTGCTGCGGATGCCGTCGTTCGCCTACGGGCGGGTGGTGACCGCACGCCAGATCAGCGAGGTGCCCTACGAGCAGTACCGGCCCAACGGCCTCCAGCGGGCGAGCGTGCGAGCGAACATCCAGGCGACCCTGAACCAGAACCTGGACGTCACCGTCAGCACCGGCTTCATCTCGAGCAGCCAGCGCCTGCCGCAAACCGACAACAATACGACGGGACTCCTGTCCAACGCCTTCGGCGGGCCGGGCAACAAGGACAACGGCCGCTTCGGGTATCGGTTGTACACGCCCGACCAGTTCTTCTCGGAGACGGTGCAGCAGGACATCAGCCGCTTCATCGGCAGCATCACGAGCAACTGGCGTCCTCGCTCGTGGCTCTCCAGCCGAATCACGGGAGGAGTGGACTACACGGGTCGCGAGGATTCCGACCTCTGCCGCCGAGACCAGTGCACGACGTTCGCGGGCAGTCTCGGGCCTTCGACGCTCGGATACAAGCAGGACAATCGCACAGGCTTCTTCAGCTACACGTTGGAGGCCAATGCGGCGGCGAGTTACGGGCTGACGCCGGCGGTTCGGGGCAAGACCACCGTCGGTTTGCAGTTCTTCCAGAACCGGTTCGCCCGCAATGGCGCGTTCGGTGGCTACGAGCTGCCTCCGGGCGCGACGACGGTTTCGGCGGGCTCGATCCTCCAGGCCGACGAAGCCACGACCATTGCGAAGACGCTCGGGGCCTTCATCGAGGAACAGTTCACGTTCAGGGAGCGCCTGTACGTGACCGCCGCGCTGCGGGGTGACGACAACAGCGCGTTCGGCAAGAACTTCAGCGCGGTCTACTACCCGAAGTTCGGCGTCTCGTGGGTGGTTTCGGAAGAGCCATTCTTCCCGACCCTGAGCTGGTTGTCAGATCTGCGGGTGCGCGGGGCCCTGGGGGCTTCGGGTACGCAGCCAGGTTCAACGGACGCGATTCCGTTCTTCTCACCGGCGACCGCCAGCGTGGACGGCGTCGACCGGGGCTCCATCGTCTTCAGCGCCATCGGGAACGAGAACCTGAAACCCGAGCGCGCGCGGGAAATCGAGCTCGGATTTGAGTCCACGCTGCTCTCGAGCCGGGTGCACGTCGAGTTCACGTACTACAACAAGCTCACCAAGGATGCCTTGATCGCTCGTCCCGTGCCCCCGTCGGCGGGTGCGACGGCCACGCGGTTCGAGAATCTCGGCTCGGTGCGCAACCGCGGCGTGGAGTTCCTCGTGCTCGCCACGATCGTAAACCGTCCCGCCTTGAGTTGGGATCTGACGCTCAATACGTCGTTCAACCGCAACAAGATCGAGGCGCTCGGCGTCCCGACGATCGTCAGCGCGTCCACCAACCGGCAACAGGTCGGGTACCCGATCGACGCCTGGTTCCAGAGGCCCTACACCTACCGCGACGTGGACGGCAACGGCGTCATCACCGCCAATGAGATCACGGTGGCCGACAGTGCCGTATACATCGGGCCGGCCAACCCCACGCGGGAGATCACCCTCACCAGCGGCTTCGATCTCTTCAAGCGGAAGCTGCGTATCACCGGCTCGTTCGACCACAAGGGCGGGCGCTATCAGTTGGACGGCACCGAGCGAATTCGCTGCGAGTCGCGTCTCAACTGCGACGGCGAAATCGACCCGAACGCGCCACTCTGGAAGCAGGCACGGGCGGTCGCCCTGCGCGAGACCGCCGCGCGCACACAGTACGGCTACATCGAGAAGGCGGACTTTATCCGGTTCCGTGAGTTCTCGGCTACCTACCAGTTGCCCGACGTCTGGGCGCGCGCCGCCCATGCGACCCGCGCCAGCATCACGCTGGCGGCCCGGAACCTGTTCCTGATCACCGATTACTCGGGGATAGATCCGGAGAGCAATTACTTCTCCGGAGCCACCGGGCTTCAAAGTTGGGGCCTGCACCGACATCCTGAGTACCACGGACCCGGACATCATCCTCGAGGCCAACTCGGCATCCGCTGCGCTCGCCCTCAAGAACGGCGTCCTGCTGCGGCTCGCACAAGCCTTGAACGGCGTCCAAGGCCCGGATGCGTTCTTCGTGTACTCCGGGCTGGTCACTGACGAATGGCGCTCCGGTGACACCTTCGTCCAACGCAACAACCAGGATCAGCGCATTTGGGAGCCCACGAACACGTTCAACGCCGACCCGTATCGCCGGTTGAATCGCGTGCGGATCGAGGGAAATGCGGCGATCAAGGGGCTGCGGCAGTTCGTTCCCGACTCGCTGTATCTCGTGGGACGGATGTTCGCGCTCACGGCGTACGTCGAGGCGTTGATCGGAGAGAACTATTGCAACGGCACGCCGCTCAGCAGTCTTGATGGCACGAACATCGTGTACGGCGAGCCGCTCAGCAACGACTCCGTGCTGGGGCTGGCTATCGCGAATGCCGACTCGGCGCTCGCCCAGGCGGCTTCGGCGCCGCCGCGGGACTCCATCCAGGCCCGTAGAGTCACGCGGCTCGCGGGTGTCGTGAAGGGGCGCGCCCTGCTCGATCGCGGCCAGTTCGCGGCGGCAGCGGCGGCCGTCGCCGGCGTACCCGACACCTTCAAGTATCAGATCACCCACTCGGTCAACGCCAACACGAACCAGATCTTTGCACTCAACAACAGCGCGCGACGCTACACCATGGTGGATACCGAGGGTGTGGTCGGCCTCGACTTCATCTCCGCCAACGACCCACGGTTGCCGCGCGCCACCGGTACGAATCCGGCTACCGATCTGATTTTCGACAGCGCCTTCCCGTTGTTCGTCACCCGCCAGGGGATATGGACTTCGACGGCGCCGGTGTCGATCGTCACGGGCGTCGAAGCGCGGCTGATCGAGGCGGAGGCGTTGCTGCAGGCCGGCAACACCGCCGGATGGCTCGCCGCGATCAATACGCTGCGCACCAACACCGCGCTCTACCCGACGGCGCAGACGGGATTCACCCGGGGGCCAAACCTCACCGCCATCGCGGATACCTTCGCAAGCAACACGTCCCGAATGAAGATGAACTTCCGCGAGCGCGCGTTCTGGATGTTCAGTACCGGTCATCGGCTGGGTGACATGCGGCGGATGGTGCGGCAGTACACGTTTCCCGCCGACAGCATCTACCCGAGGGGTGGCTACTACAAGGGTGGGACCTTCGGCACCGCGCTCATGCTGCCGGTGCCGTTCGAGGAGGTCAACAACCCGAACTTCACCGAGTGCAGCAACCTGGACCCGTGACGTGAGCGATCTGCGGCGTCTGGCGATTGCTGGCTGCCTCGTCGCCGTCGCGTGTGGGCCGGCACCGCGGACCGCCGAACCCACACCGTCGCGCCGCGTGCTGCTGGAGGATGAGATCCAGGGTGCGCAGGTCGCGACGGCCTACCAGATCGTCGCCCGGCTGCGGCCCGAGTGGCTGCGACGGCGCGGCCGGGTCAGCGTCCGGGACCCCACCGCCGGCGCTGTGATCGTCTATCTCAATGACATGCGCCAGGGGGGCGTAAGCGCGCTCGACGCGATCGTGGCGGAAACGGTCCTCGAGATGGAGTACCTGAACGGACAGGAAGCCACGACGCGGTTTGGAACCGGCCACGGGGGCGGCGTGATTCTCGTGCGGCTGCGATGAGCTTCACTTGCGGCGCTTTGCCCCGACCCTCACTATATGGAGCGTTCGTTCCACTCTTCATCAGGGAGGCGGCATGGATCAGATTTCTGTTCGCTGCGTTCTTCACCTCCAGCGCAACATCATCATCCCCGGTCGATGTAGTCGCTAGCGGCCAACCGAAGTCGTCTGTGTATGGCCGCTCCGGTGTTCGGACCGGACAATCGCGGTTCCAGGTCGATTCCTTCAACAATGAGGAAGGGGAATATGCGATTTGCGATTACGAGACCATTCCTGCCTCTGACCGCGCTGCTCCTGTCATTATGCGCGCGCCCGGCCGCGGCACAGCAGGGCGAAGTCACCGGTCGAGTGACCGACAAGACATCCGGTACAGCGTTGGCGGCGGCGCAAGTCTCCGTCGTGGGCACGACGATTCGCGCGCTCACGGGTCAGGACGGCCGCTATCGTCTCGTGAACGTGCCCGCGGGGCTGGCGACCCTGCGGGTGTCGTACATCGGCTACGCGACGACGACGCAAGACGTGACCGTGCCGGCGAGCGGATCGGCGGAAGCGAATTTCGCCGTGGTGCAAGCGGCCGTCGGCCTCGAGGCCATCGTCGTGACGGCCACCGGCGATCAAGCGGTGCGTGAGCAGGGGACCGCCGCGCACACCGTCGATTTGCGTGATCGCACCAGTCAAGCCGCCGTCAGCAATCTCTCGGATGCCCTGAACTCGACCGTCCCCGGCGTCGTCGTGCAGGGGAGCGGCGGGACCACCGGCACCGGGACCCGGGTCCGCATCCGCGGCTCCAACAGTGTATCGCTGTCCAACGACCCGGTCCTGATCGTGGACGGCATCCGCGTGGAGAACGGCTCGAACTCCACCTCGATCGGCGTGGGCGGGCAGCAGCCGTCCCGCCTGAACGACATCAGCCCGCAGGATCTCGAGGCGGTGCAGGTGAACAGCGGGCCGGCGTCGAGCGTGTTGTACGGCACCGACGCGGCAAACGGCGCGATCGTCATGCGCACGCGGCGCGGCCAGCCGGGTGCCACGAAGTGGACGATGTCGGCCGAGGGTGGGACGCTCAACGATTACGGGAATTATCCGGACAATTATACGGGCCTGACCGCACTCGATTCGGCCTGCGCGCTGACGCGCGTCGTGGCTACCGTGAATCCATGCGTGCAGGTGCGGGTACGCCAATTCAATCCGATCGAGCAACGCAGCCCGTTCCGAACCGGCCATCGCGTCCAGTACGGCATCAGCGCGTCCGGCGGATCGGAGCAAACGACGTTCTACCTTGCCGGGCACTTCAACAACGAAGACGGCGTCTATCCGGTCAACTGGAGCAAGCAGGTCAATCTGCTGGCGAATCTGTTCGACCACGTGCGGTCGAACATGGATATCCAGGCGACCGCGCTGTACACCAACGGCAAGCTGCGCCTGCCGCAGAACGACAACAACGTGTTCGGGGTGCTGTCGAGCGGCTTCCTGGGCGGGTCGGACAGCACCGCGAACAACGGCTACGGCTTCCTGTCGCCGGCGCAGAGTTTCTCCATCCATACGTTCCAGAACATCGATCACTTCACGGGCAGCCTGCAGGCGAATTACCGACCGCTCACCTGGCTCGAAGCGCACGCCGTGATCGGCACGGACTTCCTGAGCCGGTACGACGAGAATACCACGTTCCCCGGGATCATTCCGGCGTCGTTCAACGCGCCCGCCAACCAGGGCAACCGCAACGCGAACCCGTTCCAGATCTACAACTGGACGGGGAATTTCTATGCGACGGCGTCGTTCGCGCTGACGCCCACCCTGAATTCCACGACGAGCGGCGGCCTGCTCTACTACCACTTGCGCAACCATGGCGTGCTCGCCGGCGTGCAGACATTGACGGCGGGGACGAATTCGCTGTCGGGCGGCGTCATTCCGTCGGCCAATGAGCAGACCCTCGAGACGATCACCATCGGCCGCTTCGTCGAAGAGCGTCTCGGCTACAAGAACCGGCTGTTCCTGACGGGCGCGCTGCGCAGCGACGACAACACGTCCTTCGGAAAACGGTTCGGCAACATTCTCTATCCGCGGCTGTCCATGTCGTGGGTGGCATCCGAAGAGCCGTTCTTCCCGAAACCCGGCTGGCTCGGCGCGTTCAAGCTGCGCGCGGCCTACGGGAGCTCAGGCCTGCACCCCGGACCGACCGATGCGCTGCAGTTCTTCAACCCGACGCCGGTCGTCATCAACAACACGGACGTCCCGGGCATCACGATCGGCAGCCTCGGCAACGCGGCGCTGAAGCCCGAGCGGACCAATGAAACCGAAGCGGGTTTCGACGCGGAGTTCCGCCCGCTGTCGGCGCGCATCGCGTTCACGTATTACTCGAAGTTGTCGCACGATGCGCTCATCGCCGTCACGTTACCGCCGAGCTGCGGCTGCGGGACGTCGATCTTCCGGAATCTAGGTTCCGTGAGCAACAAGGGCGTGGAGATTTCGGCAGCCGCGACCGTGATTCACTCCCGCAACGTGAATGTCGATCTCAACATCGGTGCCTGGGGTACGAAGAGCCGCGTGAAGACGCTCGGGGCCAATATCGCGCCCATCATCTTCGGTCTCGGCGGTGCCACCCAGCGCATGCAGATCGGGTGGGCGCCGGGCGCCTACTTCCAGCGGCCCTACACGTTCAACGATGCGAACAACGACGGCATCATCGCGACCGGCGAGGTGACGCTGGGGCCGACCGCCACGTTCCAGGGCCAGCCGTTCCCCGATCACGGCGGATCGGTGAGCAGCACGATCACCGTGTTCCAGCGCTTCCATCTGTACGGGCTCGTCGACGGCCGGTTTGGCAACAAGCTATTCAACAGTACGGAGCAATTCCGCTGTGGGCTGACCAACTGCCGCGGCCGGAACGATCCCACGGCGCCGCTAGCCGAGCAGGCCGCCGCGGTCGCCAACATTCTGGGCACGCAGGCGGGATACATGGAGGACGCGGATTTCGTGAAGTTCCGCGAGCTGTCGCTCACCTACGATGCGCCGGCGAACTGGGCCACCCGGATCGGCGCGTCGTCGCTCAGCTTCACGATCGCGGGGCGGAATCTGGCGACGTGGACCAAGTACAAGGGGCTCGATCCCGAGCTCAACGAGGCCGGCCAGAATAACTTCACGACAGCCGACTTTCTGACCCAACCCCCGGTGCGCTACTGGATCGGGCGCGTCAACGTGGCCTTCTAACCGGAGAAACGGACCAATGACCATTCAGATGCCGAAGATCATGGGCCGCGCCCTCCGGACGTTTGGAGGCCGCGCGCTGAGTGTGACGCTGTTGCTGACCGTCGGCGGTGCGTGTCACCTGCTCGACGTGAACACGCCGGATGTGGTCCCCGCCGACAACCTGAACGATCCGTTGGCGCTGCCGACGATTCGCGCCGGCGCCGTCGGCGATTTCGGGATCGCCTACACGGGATCCGGGGCGCAGGGGTCGGGCGGAACGACAGAGGGGCAGGTGCTCGCCAGCGGCCTGCTCGCTGATGAATGGATCAACACGGAGACCTTCCCGGACCGGGTGCAGGCAGACGCTCGGCAAGTCGATCCGGCGAGTGGCACGTGGACGACGGTGTTCCGGAACGTCGCGCGCGCCCATCTGTCGGCGCTCAACGCGGCGCAAAAGTTCCGCGACTTGTCCGATACGACGCGGAACACCGGCCTTGCGGAGATGCTGGTTCTGGCAGGATACACGCGGGTGTTCTTCGCTGAGAACTACTGCTCGGGGGTGCCGCTCAGCTATCCCAACCCCGACGGGTCAGTGCTGAACGGATCGCAGCTCACCACGGCGCAGATGCTGGATTCGGCGCTGTATCTGTTCGACCAGTCGCTGATCCGAGCGAACGCGCTGGCGCCGGTGACTGCGTCGGACACGGCCGCGAAGCTACAGATGCAGCGGTTCGCGCGGCTCGGGAAGGCTCGGACGTTCCTGGATATGGCGCGGCCGTCCGATGCGGATACCGTCGCATCGGCTGCCAACATTCCGACCACGTTCTCCTACGTGGTCCAGCATGACCTCAACACCGCGCGGCAGCAGAATGGCGTGTACAGCGGGATTCGCAAGTTCAAGCGCTACGGAATTGCCGACGGGGAAGGTGGTGCGGGATTCCCGTGGCGCACCGTGCTGGATCCGCGCACGCCGTTCACGCGTGTCCCGGCGACCAACCGGGGATTCGATGCATCGACACCGCAGTTCGATCAGCTGCGCTATACCGACGAGAAAGCCGCCATCACGCTCGCGACAGGGTTGGAGGGGCGGCTTATCCAGGCCGAGGCTGCCTTGAGCCGAGGTGATACCACGGGGTTCATGACTCTGCTGAACGGACTTAGGGCGTCACCACCGGCGTACATCCTCGCCGGTGTGCAGGGCACGACAACTCCGGCGGATCAGCCCCGCCCGGTCGCTGCCATGGCAGCACTGGCCAATCCGGCCAACGCCACTGCAGCGGTCGATCTATTGTTCGCCGAGCGCGCGCGGTGGTTGTGGGGTACGGCGCACCGGTTGAACGATCTCCGGCGGTTGGAGCGGGCGGTGGGCGTGCGGGGCGGCTACGGCCGGCCCGACGCCAGCGTGTTCCCGACCGGAGCGTACTTCAAGAACGGATTGACCTACGGGACCGATGTGAACTACCCGATTCCGCTGGACGAGCAGAACAACCCAAACTTCGTGCAGTGTCTGGACCGCCTGCCGTAGCGTCGTAGCTGTTGGGGAAAAAAAGGAGGGAGCGATTGCTCCCTCCTTTTGTTCTTACACGTGCCTCAGTCTCCGCCGCCGCCCCTTTTCGTTCGCACCACGATCACACCGCCGACCGCATCAGTGCCGTAGTACGTGGTTCCCTCCGAGCCCGTGAGCACCTCGATGCTCAGAACGGTGGACGCCGGCAGCTGCTGGAGCGTGATGAGCTCCTGAATGCGCACACCGTCGATGAAGAGCAGCGGATGATCTGTAAGCATGATGCTACTGCGGCCGCGATGTTCTATGCCGGTCGCCTGCCCGTTGCGGTTCTCCCCATACGACATCTGCGGCACCTCTCGTCGCAGGACCTCCCAGGCGGTTTGTCCCCCGGACCTGGCGATCATGGCTTCGGTGATCAGGATCCGTTCGCTACCACTGGCGGGGATGACCGGGGCGGGGTGGAATGTCTTGCACGTGCTGCCGAACCCGACGAGAACTGCACCAACGAGGATTGCACGACCAACCGACGAGGCGCTCATGGCGGCCTCCGGCCAAGGTCAACAGCGAACGACGGGATAGCTCAAATCAGATGCCCGGCACGGCGGGAGTCAATCCACGATCGCGTCCGGCAGCACGTACTTCATGGGGTTCACTGGATGGCCGTTCACCCACACTTCGTAATGCAGATGCGGTCCGGTGGACAGACCTGTCGACCCGACGTTTGCAATTTTCTGACCCCGCTTCACGCGCTGGCCGCGCACGACGACGATCTTGGAGCAGTGCGCGTAGCGGGTCACCAGGCCGTAGCCGTGATCGATCGTCAGCATGTTGCCGTAGCCTTCGACCCACGACACCTGCGTCACGACGCCGGACGCCGGCGCGTCGATCTCCATGCCCATCGGCGCGGAGAGGTCGATGCCTTCGTGCGGACGCGCGAGGTGGAGGATCGGATGCACGCGCTCGCGCGCGAACGCACTCGTCAGCCATCCTTTGGTCGGCATGATCGACGGCATCGCGGCGTAGCGCGAGCGCTGGCTCGACGCGGAGTCGTACGCCTCGTTCAGCGAATGCACCAGAATGTTGGCGCGGCGGGTGAGCTGATCCATGTCGATGCGTGCGGCCAGCGCCTGTTTTCCATTCGCTCCCGCGCCCGCGAGGCTGTCGCGCTCGAACCACTGGCCGCTCGGACCGCCGATGCCGGCCTGCTGCACATCCTTGTCGATCGGCGACAGCCCGGCGAGCAACCGCAGTGCCTGTTCGCGTTCGCCGAACACGTTCAGCGTGTCACGCAGCCCGACGAGCCGCTCGCGCAGCCGCTGGATCTCGCTCGCGAGCAGCTGATTCTCGCGCTCGAGCCCTCGGCTCCGCGTGACGTTGACACCGCGCGACAGCGCCGTGCCGCCGAGCACGAGGAACAGCAGCGCGACGACGCCGCCGATGCCGACGAGCGCTTTGACGACCGTCTGCGACACCTCCACGGCGCGGGACGAACCCGATCCGTGGGGGACCAGCATGACGGTCCAGCGGCGCTCGGTGCGTTTCTTCTTCATATGGGGATGCAAACATAAGACTTGGCGCTGGACGTCGTCAAATCGGGAAATGTGCGCTCCGTCACGTTGTTTCGGGCATGCGCCTTAAACAGCCACGGGCTTGGGAAACAGGGGGGGAGGGTTGGACACCCGCTGCCCGGTGACCGCAAAATTGGCGAAGTCCGAAAGCCGCACGTCACGCAACGCGCGCGCGACGCCGAGCCCGTTCCAAATCGTTTCCGCTCTTTGGGGAATGAACGGCGCCGACAATACGGCGAGTCGCGCGACCGTGCGCACCAGACTCGCGAGGACGACGTCCAGCTCCGCATCACGCTTCGCTTTCGCGAGCTTCCACGGCGCCGTCTCTTCGACGTAGCGATTCGCGCGCGAGGCGAGCTCGATGACGAGCGCCGCGCCTTCCTGGAGCTCCTGCGCGTCCATCGCGCGCGTGTACGCCGCGAGCGTTTCCCGTGCGGCAGACTCCAGCGGCGTGTCACGAACGCTCGAGTCGTTGGGGACGATGCCGTCGCGGTACCGTTGCACCATGGATAGGGTGCGTGAGACGAGATTGCCGAACGTGTCGGCGAGGTCAGCGGTGTAGCGCGCGTCGAAGCGGTCCCACGTGAAGTTGCCGTCGTTCTCGAAGCCGACTTCGCGCAGCAGGAAATAGCGCAGCGCATCGGCGCCGTGGCGCTCGATTGCCGAGCCGAGGCTGACCGCGGTGCCCGCCGTCTTGCTCATCTTGGCGCCTTCCCATTGCACGTAGCCGTGCGCCCACACGAGGCGCGGCAGCTCGAGACCGGCAGCGAGCAACATCGCCGGCCAGATGATGCAGTGGAAGCGCGTGATGCCCTTGCCGACGACGTGAAGATCGGCCGGCCACAGGTTCTCGTAACCGGGCTCGGGAAATCCCGTCGCGGACAGATAATTGATGAGCGCGTCGAACCACACGTACACCGTCTGGTCCGGATCGCCAGGGAAGGGAATGCCCCACGGCAGCCGCTGGCGCGAAATCGACACATCCTGCAACCCGTCCTCGAGGAGCCGCACGACTTCGTTGCGCCGGATCTGCGGCTCGACGCCGAGCGCGCCCGTACCGATCAGCTGCAGCAGCCGCTCGCCGTAGGCGCTGAGCCGAAAAAAATGATTGCGTTCTTTGGTGAGAATGAGCTCCAGCGTGGGGTGCTCGATGCAATGCCCGTTCACGATCTGCGCCGGCTGCTTGAACTCCTCACATCCGGTGCAGTACAGTCCCTCGTAGTCGGCGACGTACAGGTCGTCGGGACGCTGCTGTTGAATGCGCTCGAGCAGCGCGACGACGCCGCGCACGTGGCGCGGCTCCGTCGTCCGGATCCAGTCGTCGTTGCTGCACTCGAGCCGGCGCCAGTAGTCGGCGAACGTCTTGGCCATGCGGTCCACCCACTCGCGTGGCCCCCCCGGGACGTTGGCGCGCGCCGCGGCCTGAATGACCGACTGGCTGTGCTCGTCCATCCCCATGAGAAAATGCACCTGGTCGCCGCGCAGCCGGTGGTAGCGGGCGATACAGTCCGCGCCGACCTTCTCCAGGGCGTGCCCCAGGTGGGGATCGCCATTGGAGTAATCGATGGCGGTGGTGAGGTAGAACTTCTGGCCCCCCTCCACTACAGCGGCAGCTGGTCGAGGGCGACCACCCGCGTCTCGCCCGCTTCGGAGCGAAGCGTGACGCGCTCGCGGAAGATGTCCACGGAGATCACGCGTTCGTTTCCCACGGACGTCTGGACCGTCTTGCCTTCCTTCGGGAAGCGTTTGCGCTGCTGGACATAGAAGTCATGCTCGTAGTGCAGGCAGCAGAGCAGGCGGCCGCACGGCCCGGAGATCTGCACGGGGTTCAGTGAAAGGCCTTGCGCCTTCGCGAGCGACAGGCTGACCGGCTTGCCCTCCGGCAGCCAGCTCGAGATGCAGAGCTGGCGGCCGCAGCGCCCGATCCCGTCGAGGCGCTTCGCCTCGTCGCGCGCGCCGATCTGCCGCAGCTCGATACGCGTGCGAAACAGACCCGCGAGGTCGCGCACCAGCGCCCGGAAGTCCACCCGCTGCTCGGCGGTGAAGTAAATCGTGAGCTTCCGCTTGTCCCACTGCCATTCGGCGTCGGAGACCTTCATCGGGAGATTGTGCTGCCGCACGCGGTCGCGCACGGTGCGCCGCACCTCTTCTTCGTTGAGTCGCAGGTCGGTGGCAGTCTTCCGATCCTCGGGCGTCGCCAAGCGGACGATGGCGCGCGGGGCAGGGCTCGACTCCTGGCTGCAAGTGCCGCAGCGCTGACACTTCTTCTCTGCCACGCTACCCAATGCAGACACGACGCCGAAATCCTGTCCGCGCTCTACCTCGACGATGACGGGGGCCTCGAGGCGTAGCGGGGAGGAGTCTTCGGACGGCCAGGTAAAATATTCTCGCCGGTTCCCTTTGAACCGGACTTCGATGACAGGCGTCAATTCACTTCTCGGTTAGCGCACCCATGGAAAGGTACTTTTCCTCACGCCGTTTGAGGAGCTTGTCGGTCTTCAGCTTGCGGAGCTGACCGAGATGCCGCTGCAGCGCGTCGCCGAGCGCCGCGGCGGCCGCCTCGGGATCGGAATGGGCGCCGCCCGGCGGCTCGGGGATGATCTCGTCGATCACGCCCAGCTTGAGGAGATCCTGCGCGGTGATCTTCAGGGCTTCGGCGGCGCGCTCGCGCTGGCTGGCATCCTTCCACAGGATGGCGGCACAGCCCTCGGGCGATATGACGGAATAGACGGAGTTCTCTAACATCAATACCCGATCGGCGAGGCCCACGGCGAGGGCACCCCCCGATCCCCCTTCGCCGATCACCGCGGTGATGATCGGCGTGTGCAGCGACGCCATCTCGATCAAACTGCTCGCGATCGCTTCGGCCTGGCCGCGCTCTTCGGCGCCGAGCCCCGGATAGGCGCCCGGTGTATCCACGAGCGTGATGACCGGCGCGCCGAACTTCGCCGCGAGGCGCATGAGCCGCATCGCCTTGCGGTACCCCTCCGGATGCGCCATCCCGAAGTTGCGGTACAGGTTTTCCTTGGTGTCGCGGCCCTTCTGATGGCCGATGACCATGACGCTAATGCCGTCCAGGCGCGCCCAGCCTCCCACGATCGCCGGGTCGTCGCGGAACAGCCGGTCGCCGTGCAGCTCGACGAAATCGGTGAACACCGTGTTGACGTAGTCGAGCGGATAGGGGCGGCGGGGGTGGCGGGCGACCTGGACGCGCTGCATGGGCGTGAGATGGCGATAGATCTCGGTGCGCAGCGTCGCCAGCTGCTCCTCCAGAGGCCGCAGGTTCTTGGCGAGATCCGCGTTTTCCCCGGCGACGCGCTTCAACTCCTCGATCTGTTTTTCCAGCTCGAGCAGCGGCTTTTCGAAATCCAGGGTGTATGTCGCCATTAATACCTGTTCATGTGAATTGGGTAGGGGCGCAGCATGCTGCGCCCCTACATCAAATAATGCGCGATCTATGCCCGGACCAACGTCACGCTATCAGCCCCCAGGAGATCTCGGAGCGCGGCCAGCAGGTCGTCCGCTGCGTCCACGCGGAACGCGCGGCTGCGCAGGCGGACGGGGCTGCCATTGTCGTCCCTTTCCTTATTTCCGTTCTCGCCCCGCCATTCGATGAAAACCGGTGTCGGTCCCGGGTGCGCGGCACACAGCGCGGCAATCGCGCGCGTGGTCTCCGGCTGGGGGCGGCTCCCCACTGTCCAGCGCAGCGCCACCCCGATCGCGCCGCTGGGCCGCAGCTCGTCGAGCGCGCGGGCGCTCTCGACGATGAACGGTGCCTGCTCTTCGCCGCGGTCGCGCGCGCTGTAGCCACCGGTCAGCAGGTACGCGCCGTCGGTGTGGATCACGCCGTTCAGTTTGGCCCAGGCCTCAGGGAACACCAACGCGTCCGCCGCACCGTGAAAATCCTCGAGCGTGAGGCGCGCGTATTCCGCCCCCGTCTTCTTGGAGGTTTGCCGCTTCACCACGGTTACGACCACGGCGACGATGACCTTCTGCGGGCTCCACATGCCCAGCGTCGCCGTCGTCCGGGTCCCAAAAAGCTCCACCTCGGCACGGTACTTGGCGAGGGGGTGGCCGGAAATGAAGAAGCCGAGCACGCTCTTCTCACGGGTCAGGCGCTCGTGCTCGCTCCAGGGCGGCACGTCGGGGAGGGGGGACGCGGGACGGGGGACGGGTGTCTCATCGCCAAATAGGGCGTGCTGACCCGTGAAGCGCTCCTGCTGGCGCACCTGCGCTTCGCTGAACGCATGATCCAGGGCGGCCACGAGCTGCGAGCGCTCGCCCCCCCCGCCCGCCAGGGAATCACACGCGCCGGCGTCGATCAGCGATTCGATCACGCGCTTGTTGCACAGCCGCAGGTCGATGCGATCGCATAACTCGACCAGCGAGCGGTAGGCGCCTGATTGACGTCCTGCAATGATGGAGGCGATGGCCCCTTCGCCAACGTTGCGCACCGCGCCCAACCCGAACCGAATCCGCCGATCACCGACGACCGTGAACTTATAACCCGATTCGTTGACGTCGGGCGCGAGGACTTGCAGATCGAGCTCGCGCGCCTCGTTGATGTATTGCACGACGCGATCGGTGTTGCCGATTTCCGACGACAGCAGCGCCGCCATGAACTCGGCGGGATAGTACGCCTTGAACCAGGCCGTCTGGTACGACAGGATCGAGTACGCGACGGAGTGCGACTTGTTGAAGCCGTAGCGGCCGAACGTCTCGATCTGCGCGGCGATTTCTTCAACCGTCTTCCTCTCGTGCCCGCGCGCGATCGCCCGCTTTACAAAGTTGCCGAGCTCCTCCTGAATCAACTCCTTGATCTTCTTTCCCACCGCCTTCCGCAGCACGTCGGCTTCCGCGAGCGAGTAGCCTGCCAGCACGTTCGCGATGCGCATCACCTGCTCCTGATACACGATCACGCCGTACGTCGGCGCGAGGATCTCCTCGAGTGCCGGATGCGGGTAGCGAACTTTCTCGCGGCCCAGCTTGCGGTTGATGAAGACGAGGTACATCCCGGTGTCGAGCGGGCCGGGGCGGAGCAGGGCATTTGTCGCGACGAGGTCGTCGAAGCGGTCGCACTTCATGCTGCGCAGGCAGTCGGTCGCCAGCGGCGATTCAAACTGGAAGATGCCGGCCGTGCGACCCGCGCGAAGCAGCTCGTAGACTTTGGGGTCGTCCAGGTCGGGGCGCTCGAGGTCGATCGTGACGCCATGGCGTTCGGCGACCATCTGCGCGGCGTCGTGCAGCACGGTCAGGGTCTTCAGGCCGAGCAGATCGATCTTCAGCATCCCGACCTGTTCGAGCGCCACCATGTCGTACTGTGTGATGATCGCGTCGGCGTCCGTCTTGGAGTCCGGCGCGGTACAGACCGGCACGTAGTCGGTCAAGGGTCCCGGGGCGATCACGACGCCCGCGGCGTGAACCGAGGCGTGCCGCGCGAGTCCCTCGATCCTGGCTCCAAGATCCAGCACCTTCCTGATCCGCTCGTCCTGCGCGGCGGCTTGCTTCACCTCCGGCACCTTGTCGCTTGCCTCGGCCAAGGTGACGCTGAACGCCGGCCCCGAGGGAATCAGCTTGGTGAGACGTTCGACATCCCCCATCTCGACGCGGAGCGTGCGGGCCACGTCCCGAAACGCGGCGCGCGCCTTCAGCGTCCCGAACGTGATGATCTGGCCTACCGACTCCCGCCCATAGCGCTCCCGCGCGTACTCCAGCACCTCACCCCGGCGCTCGAAGCAGAAATCGAGATCGATGTCCGGCATCGAGATGCGCTCGGGATTGAGAAAGCGCTCGAACAGCAGGTCGAATTTGAGGGGATCGACGTTGGTGATGCGCAACGCGTACGCGATCAGCGAACCGGCGGCTGAGCCACGCCCCGGGCCGACGGGAATGCCGCGGTCGCGGGCCGCCTTGACGAGATCGTAGACGATCAGGAAATAGCCCGCGTATCCGGTGCGCGTGATGACGTCGAGCTCGTACTCCAGCCGTCTTTCGACTTCATCCGACAGCGGATCGCCGTAGCGTTCCACGGCACCCTGGCGCGCGAGGTGCACGAGCAAATCCTGGTCCGACGCGAACTCCGCCGGACGGGGATACTGCGGCAGGAAGTACCGCTTTTCGAAATCGAACTCGCACAGCTCGGCGACCCGGGCGGTTTCCAACAGCACGTCCGCACGGTTGCCGAATAGTGTGGCCATCTCTTTTTCGGACTTGACGTAGCTCTCCTGTCCGAAGAAGCGGAAGCGTTTGGGATCGTCGAGGTCTTTGCCGGTCCCGATCGCGAGCAGGACGTCGTGGGCTTCGGCGTCTTCCTTCTTCAGGTAGTGCGCATCGTTCGTGGCCGCGACGGGAAGGCCGAGCTCGGCGGCGATGCGAAACATCCCCTCGGTGACGATCTGTTCTTCGGGAATGCCGTGATTCTGCACCTCCAGCCAGAACCCGTTGGGGCCGAACGTCCGCGCGAACCACGCGGCGCTCGCCTTGGCAGCCTCGTAATTCCCCTGGCGGAGATACAGCGCGATTTCGCCGGAGAGGCAGGCGGCGAGACCAATGATCCCTTCGTGATGCTGCTCCAGCATTTCTTTGTCGATGCGCGGCCGGCGGTAGTAGCCCTCGAGGAACCCGATGGATGAAAGCCGGATCAGGTTCTGATAGCCGATCCGGTTTTTCGCCAGCAGCACGAGGTGCGAGTACGGCGCCCCGAGGGGGACGTCGCCCGCCGGTTTCTCGCGCGCGTGCCGGCTGCCGAACGCCAGATAGGCCTCAAAGCCCAGGATTGGCCGGATTTTGCGCGCTTTGGCTTCGGCGTAGAACGACCAGGCGCCGTGGAGGTTGCCATGGTCGGTGATCGCGAGCGAATCCATACCCAGCGCCTGGACCCGATCGAGCAGATCGGGGATCCGATTGGCGCCGTCGAGGAGAGAGTACTCGCTATGCGTGTGGAGGTGAACGAACGGCATGGTTACGCCGCTGAATCTGCCGTATTTTGCGCGGTCATGCAATGGCTGATGCTCGTTGTCACGTTCGTCGTCATGGCGTTGTTGCAGCGGCTCGTGCGCTCGGTCGGCGGTCCGCTCGAGGCGCACGCCACGCTCGCGCTCGGCTGCGTGACGCTCGCCGCGTTCATCGCGGGGAAGATCGCCCAGCGAATCCGAATTCCGCGCATCGTCGGATATCTCGTCGCCGGCTACGTCGCGGGTCCCGCATGGCTCCACCTGATACGCGCCGATGATCTCCACAATGAGCTCCAGGTCCTGAGCCCGATCTCGACGGGGGCGCTGGCGCTGATCGCATTCGCCGTGGGGAGCGAATTAACGCTCGCTGCGCTGCGCGGCGAGCGGCGGCAGACGGTCCAGCGCATCGCGGCGGCGACGATGGCCGTTCCCTTCCTGGCGGTGGCGTTCGTCGTTCTCACCGTCAGCCCGTGGTTTCCCCTCACGGCGCACCAGCCATTCCGCGACGCTATGGTCGTTGCACTCGCCCTCGGAACGGTGGCGGCCGTCAGCTCCCCGACGCAGATCTGGGCGGTGATTACCGACGTCGATGCCGCCGGCCCCGTGTCGCGCACGACGCTGGAGGTGAGCGTCGTGCAGGATCTCCTGGCCGTCCTGCTCGTGACGGTCACACTCGCGCTGGCGCTGCTACTCGGCAGCAAGGGGACCGTGAGGCCAGGTGTCGCCACACACACCGTGCTGGTTCTCCTGGGCTCCATTGTGGCGGGCATCACGCTGGGTCTGGCGATCGCCCAGTATCTACGCGTCATCCGTGGTCGCCTTGTCTGGGTCCTCGTCGTGGCGGCGTTCATCGTGGCACAAGCGGTCCGGTTGCTCGGCCTGGACGCGGTGCTGATGGCGCTGGCCGGGGGCTGCGCGCTCCGCAACGCGGCGCCTCCTGAGAGCGAAGCCGTCAGAGACGAGCTCAAACGATGCGCGATACCCGTCTATGTCGTATTTTTTGCGCTCGCCGGGAGCAGCCTGCAGTTCGGAGTGCTCGATGACCTCTGGCCATGGGCGCTGCTCCTCGTGGGGTTGCGGACCGTGGGTCTCTGGGGCGGTCTCCGCTGGGCAGGCCGTCAGCCGGCCGTTGGGGCTGAATGGGCGAAGTATGGATGGCTGGGGTTCGTGTCGCAGGGTGGCTTGGCAGTTACGCTCGCCGCGATGTTGGGACGGGCGTTCCCGGAGTGGAATAAGACGCTGGAATCGCTGGTCGTGGCCATGATTGGTGTACACCAGCTGGCCGGGCCGATCTGCTTCCAATGGGTGCTGCGGCGCACAGGTGAGGTAACGAGGGAGGGGGGGGCGCACGTTGGCGAAACGCCTGGTACGGCTGAGCAGACTGACGGCGGGGTCACTGTGCTTGCTGGTCGCGGGGGCGGCAGCGTGTAGCAGCGGGACCGCGCCGCAGATCCGACGCTGTACGGCGGCGGACGCGGCGGTCAACCTCGCCGTCAATCAATACGTCTCCATCGACCCGGCGACTGTTTCGGGATGCTCGGTCTTCCCGGCCACCGCCGCACTCGCCGCCGAGTACCTCGTCGTTCCCCAGCTCACGTCCGGCGTTCCGGGTCAGACCGCCGGCTTTCGACTGAACGGCGACACGATCCTGCCCGCGCCTGCTGCGCAGATTCAACCGTCTGCCGAGCTCGGCGTCGCCGAGCAATTTCACATGTTCCTGCGGCTGGGGGATGAACACCGCTGGTGGGGTTTTGCCCCCGAACCGAGCGCGGGGGCGGGGGTGGGGGTGGGGGGGGGGCCAAGGCTCCAACCGTCGGCGACGGCGAGCCCGCCCGGGATGAACTCGCTCCGCACGTTTCAGGTGTGCGCCAAGACCGACTGCTCGCGCTTCGACCGCGTGGGCGCGCGCGTACGCGCTCTCAAGACGAAGGTCGCCATCTACGTCGACACGCTGGCTCCCGCCGGCGGCCTCGATTCGACCGCGCTCGACAACATCGCCACCACGTTCAATCAGCGCCTCTACGCGATCGACACAGCAGCTTTCGGACGCGAATCGGACATCGATTCGAACACCGTGGTGCTCGTCCTGATGACGAATACGGTGAACAAGCTCGTCACTGCGAGTGCGTGCAGCACCACCGGCTTCGTGGCGGGATTCTTTTTCGGTGTCGACCTCGATCCGGCGTTCCGCAACGATTCGCGCTCCAACAAGGGCGAAGTCTTTTATTCGATTGTCGCCGATCCCGGCGGCACCCTAAGCTGCTCGCACTCCACGACGGACGTGGGGAACTTCGTGCCGGTGACATTCATCCACGAATTTCAGCACATGATCAGCTTCGGCCAGCACGTGATCGCCCGCCCCGGCGGCAACGGCGAAGTCTTGTGGTTGAACGAGGGGTTCTCGCACTACGCTGAGGAGCTGGGCGGCAGGAGCTACGCGCTTTCACCGGACGCGATGGTCACGGACTGTACGATCGGGACGACGGAGTGTCGGTTCTACGGGGGCGACCTCCTCAACGCCTACGAATACCTGGATTCCACGAGCAAGCACTTCTTGTTGCCGACGGCGGGCATCGGTACGCTGGCCGAGCGGGGTGCGGCGTGGCTGTTCGTCCGCTACATGGTGGATAAGTATGCGGCAGGGAATACCAGCGCGGACTGGAACACTCTGACTCGTTCCCTGGTCAGTACTTCGCTAACGGGTGCGGAGAACATCGCGACGGTCACCGGTGATCCTTTCTCCACGGTGGTCAGCCGCTGGGCATTGGCGAACTACATGACCGATCGAGGTGGGGCTCCTCCGGAGCTGCAGTACGACTCCTGGAGACTACACTCGGTGTATTCGTCGTTGCACACCCAGCGTCCGAACACATTCCAGAAGTTCTATCCCCTCATGCCCTCGATCAATGTGGGACCCGGCGTGACGCTCGTCGGCACGTTGCGCGCCGGCTCGGGGATCTACTTTCTGTCCCAGCAGCCGTCCGGTGATCCAGGCTTCACCTTCAGTTTCACGGCGCCGAACGGCGGGCCGATCGACCCGGCAACGATGCCGCGGTTGAATGTGTTGCGACTGCAATGAGACGGTCGGACGGTCGGACGGCCGGACGGTCGGTCACTGCGATCATAATCGCGATCGCGTTGGCCGTCGGCCCGTCCGGCCGTCTGGCCGCTCAAACCGAAGGTTCCGTCCTCACCGTTCTCCCCGGCTCCACGCGCTCCGCCGGGCTCGGCGGTGCCGGCGCGGCGCTCGTCGGCGACGCGGGGGCGATGTTCGCCAACCCTGCCGGCATAGCCACCGTGCGGCATCTCAGCATCGAGGGGTCCTACGAGCCATACCTGGCGGGCAGTGCGGTGTCCACCGCGGCTATTGCACTGCGGGTTCAACGCTGGACGTGGGGCTTCGGCGCGCAAGCGCTCGACTACGGTTCGGAGCCCGAGATCGTCCCCGACCCGGCGACCGGGGGCCGGCGCGGCATGCCCACCGGTGCGTCGTTCCATCCGTACGAGGCGCTGGCGACGACGTCGCTCGTCTACCGCGTTGGCTTTGCGGCGCTGGGCTTCACGGGGAAATACAATCGCCAGCAAATCGGCTCGGAGGTGAGCGATGCGTGGGCCGGTGACATCGGTCTGGCGATCGCGGTCTTCGATATCATGGCGTTCGGCGTCAGCGTCCAGAACCTGGGCGGCGATCTCGGCAATGGCGCGCTGTTGCCACGGCGCACGCGCGCCGGACTGACACTCAACTATACCGACCCGCAGGGCACGTTCCGGCTGCTTACCACGCTGGAGGGCCAGTGGACGCGGAATCGGAGCGCCGTACTCGTGCAGGGCATCGAGGGCGGCATTGTGACGGGCGGAGTCGGGCTGGTGGGGCGCATCGGGTATGCGACCCGCGCTACGGTCACGGACGCGTCGCGCTGGACGTTCGGCGGGTCGCATACCC
>Ga0193713_1000028_pt1 | contig 39215 bp, 41 predicted proteins | sample H3a2metaG_FD_143054 | JGI IMG/M metagenome (GOLD analysis project Ga0193713, IMG submission 143054) | Soil microbial communities from a riparian zone of the East river system, Colorado, United States - H3a2 | ecosystem: Environmental > Terrestrial > Soil > Riparian zone | place: USA: East River... | reverse complement strand
CGGATGAAATTGGAGGAAAAAAGCCTTGGCCATTTCAAAGTTTTACGGCGGGAGGGGGTGAAGGATTAAAGCATTGAACCGATATTGACGCTAACGTCATCCAGCATCTTCGCGCCGCGATGCAGCACGCCTTCAATCACGTCATCCGGCAGAACAATCGGCTTGCTGATGAGTTCAGCCGTGTCCTCGATTGGCGGCAACCCGCTGCGTCTTTCGTTCAGTTTCGACAATTTCGGCATCGCTTCCGCCAAGGTGGTGTCGCCGCTATGCAACTGCTCAACGATCTTCGCCGCCTGCCGTTGGCGTGACGCGTCCAACATTTCACCAAGCGCGTAATCGACGCTGGCGTCGTCGTGCGGCAACGTGGCGATTTCAGTTACGCGACCAACGCCGCCCACCTTTTCCAATTCGCCATTGCGGCGCAGCGCATCTGTTACCGCGAGAAGTCCACGACTGCTGAGGCTTTGAATGCGGTTGAAGATTAGTCGGTTCGGCGGTGACGAAAAATCCTCACCGCTCACTGGCAAACACGGGGAACCATTCATGAAGGCGGATAACACCACCTGCTCATGACCATCAAAAAAGGCTTCCAGCGCGTCCGCTTTCATGGCGTCCCTTCACGTCTCCCGTTTCGTGACCGGACTTCGAACCCGTGCAGAGCGCGGACCACTTTGCTCGGTTCAAAAAGCAGGGTGCGGTGTCCCACCTTGATAAACGGAATCACCCGCTTCGAGATCAGCGTCCGAATCGAGCGGACGGGAACGCCAGTTAATTCGGCGAGTCCTCTGATATTGACGAACGGCGGCGGCTGTAAAGCCTGCATCAGTGCTCGTGTTCGGGCCATTTTTTAGTTTAGTTGCGCCCGGTTTTCCGCTCGCCGTGCACTAAAAACTTGGCCAAAAAAAAATGCATGGACGTTTTCATTCGTCATGCATCATGCCACCGGGGCCGCTTAGAACGGCCCGTCGGTTTGTAGAGTCATCATCCGATTAATTGCGGCCCTCGGCAAGGTTTTTTTATGGGTTTCGACAGCATTGAAAAGCGCGGGCCGCCCGGCGCGTATTTGACCGCCAGCGCGTTGCCCAATTGCCAACAGATTCTCTCCAAAACGGCAACAATACGGCAACAATGGCTGTTATAACTAGTACAACACCGGATTACGAAACCGCTGCTCTACCAGCTGAGCTACGTCGGCACGAGCGGTGCAAACATTGCATCCACCGGCGCCGGATACAAGCGCTCTACCTGTGGCCGCTTCGCTACGTGGAGCGATCGAGCGCCTCCTCGCCACGTAAAGCTTTGCGTGAGGTGTTTGCGACGCGCGCGCCACCGGTCTCACAGAGCCGCGGCTACAGCGGCAGCACGAAAGTCTCGCCAATTTCGCGGAGCGCGATGCGTTTAGGAGTGTGATTAAGGACGGCTTGGAAGCGTTCTATGGGTTCCCGTAACGGCTCAAAACTGAGCCGGAATGTTTGGTGATGCACCGGCATGATAAATTGCGCGCCGGCGGCGGTTGCCATTTCCACTGCCTGCTCGGGCGTGCAGTGTGATTGAATCCAGGGATTGTACGCGCCGATTGACATGATCGCGAGATCGATCGGGTGTCCTAGTTTCGCGAAGGTGTCCGTCATCGCGGTGTCGCCACCGAAAAGAATGCGCCGTCCGTTTCGCTCCATGAGGTAGCCATTGTAACCCCGATAATCATCACGCTGTTTTCGCGCGCCCCAGTGTTTCACTTGAAAGGCTCTGATCCCGATGGTGCCTTTCGTTTGGCTGGCGATGTTGAGCACTTTCGTTTCACCCCAGCGAAGCTCGGTGATGTCTCGGAGACGTGTCCATCTTAGCAAGTCTGCCGTGTTCGGAGCAGTGATTACGCTGGTGTCTTTATTAAACCGGTGGAGCGTTCGCAAATCGAAATGATCGAAGTGCGCATGGGATAGAAGGATAAGGTCAATCCGAGGCAGTTCGTGGAATTGGAGCGCAGGCGCCGTCAACCGCTTCGGACCAATAGTAAATCCTGGCAGCCGAATCCCGATGCGCGGAAAGAGCACCGGGTCGGTAAGAATCTTGATGCCGAAAAAATTGATGAGCACCGTGGCATGACCGATCCAGGCTGCCGTCACCTGGGCGTCGTTCCACTTCAAAGGCTCCGGTTTGACGAAAGCGGGAACGACCGGACGCCAACTTTCGATTGTCCATTCACGCCAAAGATGTCCAAGCCAACGCCGCACTCGCCTGCTGCGCAGAGTTGGTTGTTCTGGCGTGTCCATGCTCCCGCTCATGCTGTTACTACTCTGTGAGAGCCCTCGAGTACGACCAAGATTAAGAATACGAGAGGACAGCGAACACAAGGCGACGTTATCTGGTGGTCCTTAGCGCGTGCTAAATATTCCTTTGATGGCGTTCCAGAGAGTTCTGGTTGCTTTTGGTTTGCCCGCGCGGGCAACTAGTACTGGGCAATTAGCAAGGTTCAAAATACTGCGGGTTAGATCGCCCATGATGTAATGACCAAGCAGGCCGCGCGCCTGCGAGGTGCCGGTCACGATCAAATCGTAATCGCCTGCGCGTAATTCTTCGAAAACTTGGTCGATTACGATGCCGTGTCGAAGGCGCACTTCGGCCGGGACACCAAGGCGTTCGAGCTCTTTTTTCCCCCGGAGCAAATTTATCCCAAGCTCCGATTTGGATTCCAGCAACAGATCAACGTTATCCTCTAACTGTACCAGATTGACGTAGATAGCAGGTGGCTCGGCCATGACATGCAAAAGCGTGACCGATGCACCCAGAGCTGCCGCAATCTCGCCAGTCAATTGCACCGCTTGCTCGATGAAGTCTTTTCCGCCTGTGCAAACAAGAAAGCGTTTCAACTGTTTGCATTCACCGATTGCCACGAGCACTGGAGGCTGAATCGCCTTGATCACTTCATATGTTCTTTCCGAGCGCCAGTAATGCCCGGTTGCTCCAGTCCATCGCGCACCGACAAGAACGAGATCGTAGCTGGCGTTTGATGTTTGATCGAGAATCTGGCGTACCGGTTCGCCTGCTCGCACAACGATCTCCGGTTGCGCATTTTGTGTCCGGAGGGATAGCGCTTGTTTTTCGAGCGCTTCACGCAGCGGGCGCTCGTCGCTCGACTTTTCAATAATGCCAAGGAGAGCGATTTCAGCTTTCAACGGGCCAGCTAATAATGCTGCCAGTTCAATTGCATTTTCAGACGCCGGCATTCCATCGCTGCAAATCAAAATCTTCATTGCACTTACAATTTGTGGCCGCTGATCATGGTATAAATGACAATGGCTGCGCCGATCAGCGGCAACGGAACGAAAGCGAGCCGAATTTTCGGGCCGGCAAAATACTGCGTAGAGATGGCGCCGATCTGCGCGCCGATGGCAGCGCCAGTGTGCATAACCAGCGCGATCAAGATGTCGACGTTGCCTTTTACTGCGTGGCTAAATGTGCCATAGCTGGCGGAGATAATGATCTCGAAAAGATCAGTGCCCACTGCGAGATGAGTCGGAACTCCCAGCACGTAAACCATGGACGGCATCCGAATGTAACCTGCCCCGCCGCCGAGAAAGCCGCTGAATAATCCGCCTACGAATGCCACCGAAAGAATCATCCAGAGCGAAATCGCTCGTATCCCCGACGCCGGCAGTGAAATCATTGGCCAAATCTTCAGGCGTTGAATCGCCCGCGTGACAGGACCGAACGCGGAATGGTCTTTTTTTGACTTAGCTCCTTTTATGGCGCCGCGCTGCGACAATGTCTTTCGACTTTCCCAGATCATGAAAGACGAAATGCTTATGTAGACGACGATCGAGACGATGCTTACAACAAGATTAACGTTGCCCGCGCGCTTCAACATTTGGATGGCCTGCGCGCCGAGTTCCGCGCCGACGATCGTTCCCACGGCCATGATCAATCCGAGGCGAAGATCGACGTTTCCCATGGCGCGGTGCCGTCTCACAGCCACCACCGATTTTCCAACGATGTGCGCCAGATCGGTGCCGACTGCGAAATTCCAGTCCAAACCGGCGAGGCGCAGCGCCGGACCCGCGATGAAGCTTCCGCCCACTCCGAAGAATCCGCCAAGAACTCCGATGAGAAATCCAACCGCCGCCAGATAGATGGGACTGATGTGCGCCCCTGAGATTGGGAAAAACATGGCCTTACTCAGAGCGCCCTCGAATGAGGCGGATCAAAAAGGTGGTGAGACTTTCAAGGAGAACTGCTTGTCCGATGATCAGCAGGATCGCGAGCGCCGCATATGTATAGCGGCGATGAATTTCGAGCTCGTACAGCCATTGCCCGAGCAAATTCAGCACTAGGAAAAAATACGTGATGACAAGAACCGCGTAGATTGCCAGCTCAATTACAAAAGCGCGCAGGGTTCGAGCGGTTCCTTTTTTCACAAAGCAGAGATGGTTAAATAGTCATGTTGTTAAGGTGTAGAACCAGTGGAGTGCCGTTTGGCGCCGGTAGTTTCTCCGTGTCAACGCTCTAACGATTTAACGTGCCGACGGCAGGTGCCGGTTGCATGCACGCGGGTTCAGGCGCAAATTACTTTGCGCTGGGAGCGTTTCTTCCTAACGTTCCACTTCATTTTTTAGGGAAAAAAGCCATGGCCGATGTCGCGAACAAATACGCCGAAAACGTACCGGGCAAATTCTATGTCGATGATCAATGTATCGATTGCGACTTGTGCCGCGAAACCGCGCCTGCCAATTTCAAACGGAACGATGACGGCGGTCATTCCTACGTCTATAAACAACCGGAGACGCCAGAAGAAGAAGGACTTTGCAAGGAAGCAATGGAAGGCTGCCCAGTTGAAGCAATAGGGAACGACGGAACGTAATCCTGTAGTGGCGGTTTATGACCGCCGAATCTCATGGGCAAGCAAGGCAGTCGTCGCTCAAAGAGCGCCGCTACAGTTCCGGTTGCACTGAGCGTCGCAGGTTCCGACAGCAGCGCCGGCGCCGGTATCCAGGCCGACCTCAAAACGTTTTCGGCACTTGGTGTTTATGGATTGACCGCCGTCACCTGCATTGTCGCGGAGATTCCGGGGAAAGTTTCGCGGATTGAGCCGGCCAGCACGAGAATTGTTCGCCAGCAAATCGAAGTCCTCGCAAAAACTTTTCCGATCGCTGCGATCAAGACTGGTCTGCTTTGCTCGGGGGAAATCATTTCCGCCGTAGCAAAGGCGATACGGGACCTAGACAAGATGTTTGCGCCACGGATTCCGTTGGTGATCGATCCGGTCTTTGTGGCGACGAGCGGCGATCCTCTCCTTAAGCCCGCGGCCATCGAAATTTATGAGAAGGAATTGTTCGCACTCGCGAGCTTAATTACGCCAAATCTCGGTGAAGCAGAGCAGTTACTTGGAACAAGGATTAAAGATCGGCAATCGATGCATCGTGCCGGGAAAAAGTTGGAGAAGAGATTCGGAACTGCGATCCTTCTCAAAGGTGGTCATCTGGCGGGTGACCGCGCTGTCGATCTTCTGTTCGCCAATGGGAAAGTTGTCGAGTTTTCAGCGCCGTTCGTGCGCGGTGTCGCGACTCATGGTACCGGCTGCACATATTCGGCAGCGATCACGGCCGGCCTTGCCAAAGGCCTGGCTCTTGAAGACGCGGTCAGACAGGCCAAGAAATTCGTGACCGGCGCAATCACGCGACATTTCCGATGGACGTCGCGCTTTGGCGGCACTGTACAAGCGCTTAGGCAGTTGTAGCCGAGATCGATAATCACGGCTGCGGAATTGGGCTACAGTTTCTTCTCCCAACGCTTTAACTCCATCGCTTCGAGTGCAGCCACAGTTTCCGCCTGTTTCTTGCTGCGACCGCTGCCCTGGCCAAGGACAATTCCCTCCCAAACAACCTGTGAGACAAACATTTTTTCATGCTCAGGCCCGCTTTGCGAAACCAATTCATAGACCGGACTGCGCGGCGAGATGCTTTGTAACAACTCCTGAAGCTGGCCCTTGGGATTGATGTCCACTGGTGTTTCCGCCAGTTGCTCGAGGTCGCCGCGAGTCTGCGTCAAAATGAAATCTTTCGCGGCTTCGAGACCGCCGTCGAGGTAAATGGCACCGATCAGCGCTTCAAACGCGTCCGCCAAGGTGGACGTGCGTCCCCGGCCGCCACTGCTTTCTTCGCCGCGCCCCATCAAAATGTAACGTCCCAAGTCGAGCGTGGCAGCGTGCGCCCGCAACGCTTCACGAGAGACCAGCCGCGAACGTAGTTTCGTTAGTTGACCTTCGGCTTCAGCTCGAAAATGGCGAAACAGATACTCGGTGATAACAAGCTGGAGAACAGCGTCGCCCAAAAATTCCAAACGCTGATAATCGAAATGATAACGTTGCGCCTCATGGCCGAGACTCGGGTGCGTGAGTGCCTCCGCCAGCAAAAGTGAATTCCGAAATTTATAGCCGATGCGTTCTTCGAGCGGTGTCACTTTTTGCCATTCTGAGCGAAATCGAAGAATCTCTCAACTAAGTATAACGACTACGGTTCGCCGGCGAGAATATGGCTCGGCAGTCATGACAAAAAAACCAACGGACAACCAGACCGTTGAAGGCAGTCCGCTATCGTTTTTGATAAACCTCGAGCGAAGTAACCACATCCAATCCTCGCTGTAGCACTGGATCGTACGCTGGCGGCTTATCCGGCGCGCGGCCGCGACGTTGCTGCGCCGCCTCCGCTGCTTCAACCTCGGGATTGGTCCCGGCTAACAGCGCTGCCTCGTTCATGTGCGCCCGGCCACCTTCGTAAACAAACGGCCCCATACCTTTTTCGCCGCTCAGTTGGAAAATCTGCCGCTTGTCTGCCATCGACATTTCAACAGGCAAATCTGGTTTTATCCCTTCTGGAAACAGCGGGCGACCGTCGGGGGAAATCATTTCCGCGACAGCAACGCGTAGAACTTTGCCGCTCGGCAGTAACAAATCGGAGTATTCGGCTGCGCGACCGGCTGTCGTTTGCCCGATGACCAAGGCCTTGTTGTAAAATCTCAGTGCAGCGGCGATCGCCTCAGCCGCACCAACCGTATCGCCGTCGGTGAGTACCATGACCAGGCCGCGAAACGCCGGATCACGATCCGAACTGAAGACGCGGTCTTGACGTCCCGTCGGCTTGCGCAAGGTAAAAAGCGTTTTGCCTTTGGGACAAAACCGCTTTGCAAATTCGGTGGCCAGCGACAAATCAGTGGTTACCTGGCTGGCGCGAAGGTCCACCATGATCTCGTTGACGTTTTTCGCGGCGAAGTTGCTCAGGCTCTTGTCCAACGCCTGAAGGTTGGCGGCGTTTAATGAACCGACGCGCACGTACCCGACGTGCCCTCCGATAACCTCACTGTAAAAGACACTAGGCGCTTCCGCCGGCGCGTTCTCTTTAGCGGGCAAAAGCATTACGCCGCGTGGCAGCCGCATTATGAGGCCCTCAACAGTCGCCCGGTTCAACTCGGTATCGGTAATTGCGTCCGGATCTGTGAAATTAGCTTTTAATAGTGTGACGACTGCCTGCAGGTCAGCCGGGCCTAATGAATTGACCAGATCTTCTGTTGTTGGGCCGGACAAGGGCGCCGGCGATGAGAGGGCGGATGGTCTTGGCGATGCGGCGGGCCTGCTTGGAGACATTACAGTCGGCGGCGGAGTTTGCGCCAGCGCAGTTATCGCCAGGAAGAAGCTAATGAAGGGCAACGACGTGAATTGAGACATTTGAAACAGATGCCGACCTATAACGCATTTTCTAATTGCGCGAAAATTCGAAATCCGAATATCGAATTTGGCGTTCTCTCAATTGGTCACACCCAGGGCTATGTCGCGCCGGTACTGGCAATTCTCGAAATGAATGCGGGAGACAGCTTCATATGCGCGTGCGCGTGCGACTTCGAGCGTTGATCCAAGCGCTGTCACCGCCACAACGCGACCGCCAGCGGTCTCAACTTCGCTGTTGGCGCGCTTGGTCCCGGCGTGAAAAATCTGAACATCTTCGCCCTTTGCCGCGTCGTCGAGACCTGAAATCGTTTTTCCAGTTTCGTATTTGCCAGGGTAACCCCCCGAGGCGAGCACGACCGTGACGGCAGCACGCGTATCCCATTCAATCGCACACTTGCCGAGATTTCCATCAATCGTCGCTTCCAACAGTGGTAGGAGATCGGATTTCATCCGGGGCAGGAGTGCCTGTGTCTCCGGGTCGCCGAAACGGCAATTGAACTCCAGTACACGCGCGCCATCGCTTGTAATTATCAAGCCCGGATAAAGCAGTCCATGAAATGTTATTCCCTCTTGCAGGAGACCGCGTAGCAACGGTTGCATAATTTCCGTCTCGAATTTCGATTGCAGCTTCTTGTTCCAATTGTTGGCAGGGCTGAAAGCGCCCATCCCGCCAGTGTTCGGACCCTGATCGCCGTCCAGCGCGCGCTTGTGATCGCGCGCCGATTCCAGCAGACGATAACTGTTCCCGTCTACCAGGGCGTGCAGCGAACATTCTGTCCCACGCAAAAAATCCTCAATCACGATCCGTCGACCTGCGTCGCCAAAGCGGCCCTGATTCATCATCCCGTCAATGGCCAATCTCGCCGCGAGAGGATCGGCGGCAATGATTACTCCTTTTCCCAGAGCAAGGCCGTCTGCTTTGATCACAATGGGGAATTTCAGTCGCTCGCAGTAATGCAGCGCTTCGCTGCTGTCGGAAAACGTCCTCGCCTCGGCGGTTGGGATTTTTTGAGAGCGCATCAGCTCTTTTGCGAAAATTTTGGACGCTTCAATGCGTGCCGCCGACTTCGTCGGACCAAACGCGCGCAATTTTTCAGCAGCAAAAAGATCGACAATCCCTGCGGCAAGAGGATCGTCCGGACCGACCACGGTCAGGTCGATGCGATTTTCCTTAGCGAAACGAACGAGCGCCCTCAAGTCACTAGCGGAAATTGAAACATTTTCAGCAACCTCCGCGGTGCCCGCGTTTCCTGGTGCACAAAAAATGCGTTCGGCATCTGGAGATCGCGCCAATTTCAACGCAAGCGCATGTTCACGGCCTCCACTACCAACAACCAGGATCTTCATGGCGAATTCATTTGACTGTAGAGGCAGCCGTATCGCCTGCAAAGTGTTCGAAATCGCAGATGGCATCCGTCTTAGGCGGACCCTCTACAGTTTATGGCTGACAATCACTCTGAGCGCGATTCAGCAGGCAAAACTGCTAATTCCAATTTCTCGGTGAGCCGGATCACTGTGAGCCTCGCGCTCACGCCAATTTGTTCGCCAACCAGGACCTTATGCAGATGATGCACGCTTCCGATGGGCTGATCGTTGAAAGCGATAATCAGATCGCCTTCTCGCAATCCGGCGCGTTGCGCTGGGCTGTTTTTCTCAATTGACACAACGAGGACGGCCGTCTCAAGAGGCAAACCATAAAATCGGACGATTCGCCGGTGAATTGGCACGTTTTGCCCGGCCACACCGATGTAACCACGCCGGATACGTCCGTCACGGATGAGCCATCCGGCAACCAACTTGGCCGTGTTACTTCCGATCGCGAAACAGATGCCTTGCGCCGGTCGAATCATTGCCGTGTTTACGCCTATTACCTCGCCGGCTGAATTAACCAGTGGCCCGCCGGAATTGCCCGGGTTCAACGCAGAGTCAGTTTGAATGATATTGTCAATCAAACGCCCGGATTGCGCGTGCATTGAGCGACCGAGTGCGCTTATCACGCCAGCAGTGACGCTCGCTTGAAAGCCGAGCGGATTACCAATCGCGATTACGAGTTGGCCTACGCGCAAATTCTCCGAGTCGGCCAGGCGTACATGAGTGAGTTGCGGCGCATCGATTCGAATTACAGCGAGATCGGTGTCCGGATCGTCTCCCGTCACTTGGGCCGAATATTCGCGCCCATCGGGCAAATTTACAGTGATAGAATTCGCCGCATGAACGACGTGGCTATTAGTCAGAATGAATCCGTCAGGTGTGATGATGAAACCCGAGCCGTTGCCGCTCAGTTCGCGCATTCCGCGCTGGACGTTCACGCGTTGTTTGACGTCGATGTTCGCCACGGCCGGGGAAACACGCGCGACTGCACTCACGACGGTGCGCGAATATGCATCGAGCAAGACAGAATCATCCTGGCCTGCTGCGACCGCGTCGACGTCTTTGGTGGTCGCCGATGGAGCACCAGGGTCCGTCTGGTTTAAGAGAAAATCTATTGAGACAGCGTTTTCTTTCGTAAGAGAATCAATTGTCATAGTCTAAATTTCGGGCCGCCAAACCATCAGTCAACTACATATGTCTTCAGCCTATACATACCTTTAAGAACGTTACTCTCTGCTTGCGCGTCAACGGGAATTGTTTTACACAGGAGCGTGCGAAAAGTGGCATCCGCCCCTTCCGTCCTGGACGCGCAGTGTCCTTCCCGGCTCGTCCTCGATCGAATTGCTGACAAATGGACAGCTCTCATTATCCAGATTCTGGCGCGCGGAACGATGCGTTATGCCGCGCTACAGCGCGAGATCGGGGGCATTTCGCAAAAAATGCTGACCCAGACACTGCGCAGCCTCGAGCGCGATGGCTTGGTACAGCGCACCGTTCATCCCGTTGTGCCTCCGAAGGTGGAGTACTCTCTCACGAGATTAGGCCGAACCTTAATTGAACCGCTGCACGCGCTTTGCCGGTGGTCGGAAAAACATCTCGCTGAGCTTCAGGCGAATCGCGCGCGGGCAAAGGCTCTAGCTGCGGCCGCTGACCGCGGCTGATTGAAGTAGACCGGAAACGCGCGCAGAGTTGTAGCCAGGGCGCTGTGTCGCCGTGTAATTGCGAGCACACTAAGCGCCTCGACACAGCGAGGCGGCTACGGCAATAGCGATCTGATCATGCATCAAGCGGAAATTATTGTGCTCCTGTTCACCGCCGTAGCGGTCCTCGCCGTGGTCGCGTGTAAACTTGCACTGCCGTACCCTATTGTGCTCGTGATCAGCGGACTCGCCCTGAGTTTCGTGCCGCGATTGCCGGAGGTGAAACTCAATCCTGACACCGTCTTCTACTTCATTCTCCCGGCACTTCTTTATCCCGCGGCGTTGTTCACATCGTGGCGCGATTTTAAGCGGAATCTGCGGCCGATTCTTCTCTTGGCAATAGGACTTGTGCTGGTGACAACGGTCACGGTCGCGTGGATTGCACATACGATCTTGCCGACGCTTCCCTGGGCGGCTGCTTTTGCGCTTGGAGCAATTGTCTCGCCGCCGGACGCGATTGCAGCCACAGCAATCATTCGCCGACTTGGCGTGCCGCATCGTATTCAGGCAATTCTCGAGGGTGAGAGCTTGGTGAATGATGCCACTGCGCTGGTCGCCCTACAGTTCGCGATTGGGGCGCTCGTTACCGGAACTTTCTCGCCGAGTTATGCGGCCGCCCGCTTTGTCTGGGTAGCGGCTGCTGGCATCGGATTCGGGTTGCTTGTCGGCATGGTGATACGCTGGGTACAAAGCCATCTCGACGATCCCCCAATCCAGATCACAATTTCTTTGGTCACTCCATTCATCGCTTATCTGCCAGCCGAACGCCTGCATGCCTCGGGCGTCCTGGCTACGGTGGCTGCCGGGATCTTTCTTGGCTGGCACTCGCCGCTGATGATCAGCGCCCGAACCCGGCTTCAGGTTTATGCATTTTGGGAAACGGTCATGTTCCTTCTCAATGGTTTCGTTTTTATTGTTATCGGCCTGCAACTTCCGGGAATCCTGCACACCCTGAATCGCGAATCGCTTACTGGCGCGGTCGTCAGTGCGATCATTATCTGCGCCGCCGTCATTTTAGTCCGTTTTGCGTGGGTGATACCGGCGGCTTATCTGCCGCGTCTGCTCAGCAGCAAACTTCGGATGCGCGATCCGATTCCCTCGTGGCAACATATTGCCATCGTGAGTTGGGCAGGCATGCGGGGCGTTGTCTCGCTGGCGGCGGCGTTCGCGTTGCCGCTTGCGTTGACTGATGGCAGCCCATTTCCAGGCCGCGATTACATCTTGTTCTTCGCCTTCTCAGTGATCTTCACCACTCTCATACTTCAAGGTTTGACGCTTCCGCTTTTGATTCGAAAACTTGGAATCACGCATGACGGAGAAGCGGATGAAGAGGAACGCCGGGCGCGCCTGGAAGCAAATAAGGCCGCAATTGAATTGATCGAGGAGCTGCGGGCCAACGGGAAGTTTTCGCCCGACACAGTGGGTCGTTTGCGCGCGGAATACGACGAACGCGTGGAGCAACTGGAACTTTGCGCCGAGAACCCTGACGATTGCCGCGGCGAAATTGCCACGCCGCAATATCAGCGTTTGCAACGGAAAGCGCTCCACGTTGAAAGGCAAACGATCATCCGTTTGCGAAATGAGCGCGTGATTAATGACGACGCGTTGCGGCGTATTCAGCGTGATCTCGATCTGGCAGAAGCGCGCCTGACAGGAAATTAAGAGCGCTGGGTGTGAAGTGTGCCTTGAGGAAACAGAACTAAAAACCGTATCGTGCCGGCCAATCCCTGGCTGGCCCACCCAGCCGAGCTGCACAGGTCTTCAGCTCCTTCTTGAAGAACTGTGCAAGATGCGATCGTACCTTGTTTGTGAGAGGAAGCTTTTCCATCGTCGTCCAACTGTTGTAATCCGCCGCCAGTCGCTTGCTTGGTTTGTGTGGGTCCGCACCCAAAAAAGAAAGGATAGAGCGCCGCAGTTCAGCGGGATTGCTTTGCAGGTTATCAAAGAAATAAACACGAAACTGCTCTGGATGGACATAGCGTTTCCATCGCGCTACGACGGCACTCGGGTACGAACGCAAGAGCATCCCTCGGCGGAACAAATTCCGATTGACTTCGTCGATGTTGGTTACGTCAAACGGCTCAATCTGGCGGTAATGCACTTCCATGGACAAGTGCGACCACGCTCGCTCAACTGGGTCACGCGCCAGAAACATCACCTTTAAGTTTGGGAAATATCCAACAACCTGCCGAATGACTTCGTTACTCAGCGTCGAATAATTTGGCGAAATGTCACCTGAACGGAGCGATGCCTTGGGTTCAAACAGTCGCCCATAGTTTTCGAGGTCGATGCCCGGTTCAGCGCTGAGACTCTGTAGCCGCTCCAGAAATCGAAGATCGTGTTCATCTCTGCAGCGCGGACGAGCTGCGCGTTGAACCCTGCTCAACTGATCAAAGTAATGCAGCTCCTTTACAGGAGGCATCCAGAAATCGGGATGCGAATCGAGTTGCTGATAAAGCCAGGTGCTTCCGGCTTTGTGGGCTCCGATACATAAAAAATCAGGCCCTGGACTGCGAGTAGGAGAACTGTTCCCTTGCTTATTCCTGTCGCCACTACCGCGAGTGTTGAATGGCCAAGCCCATCTCACCTTTCATTATCTCCTTGTTGGAGTTTATGGCGGGTACGGCGACCGCAGCGCGCCGTTCCTGCCTCAGGCGACCCAATCGCACCAGAAAAAGATATCAAAATAGTCAGCTAGCTCCCAGAAAAACATGAGTACTGAAAAACCATATCGTGCCGGCCATTGTTTCGCCGGCCCGCCCAGTTCTGCGGCGCAGGCCTCCAACTCCTGTTCAAAAAACTGAGCCACACGGGACCGCACTTTGTCGGTAAACCGAAGTTTGTCCCTCTTGGCATCCTGGTTGTCGTCCGCCTTCAATCGGCCACTGGGCTTGTTCGGGTCGGCGCCTAAAAACAGGAGGATCGAGCGGCGCAGCTCAGCAGGATTTTTCTGGAGATCGTCAAAAAAGTATATCCGGAAAAGATCTGGACGAACATAGCGCTTCCAGCGCGCGACGATCTTACTGGGATGTGAGCGCAGGAGCACCCCGGGATTCAGCAAATTCCGAATCACTTCGTCGGCATCGGTCACGTCAAACGGACTAATCATTCCGAGACGAATGCCCATTGACAATTGTGACCACGCTCTCTCAACGGGATCGCGAGCCAGAAAGATGACCTTTAAATCTGGAAAGGAACTCACGACTCGCTGAATGATCTCATCGCTCACTGTCGAATAGGCTGGCGAGATATCACCAGAGACAAGCGATCCCTTGTGCTCGAACAACCGCCCGTAATTCTCCAGGTCCATGTAAGACAGGGAACTCAGGTTTTTCATGCTATCCAGAAACGAAACATCGCGCTGGTCTCTGCAGCGCGGAGGATGGAACCGTCGTGTTTTATTTAGGCTATTGAGATAGTGCAGTTCCTTTACCGGAGGCATCCAGAAATCAGGGTGTCGTTCAAGCTGCCGGTAAAGCCACGAGGTTCCGCCTTTCTGGGCCCCCACGCACAAGAAATCGGGTCGGGCATCGCCCAAGTGATTATCTTCTCCGTTTCGATCTTCACTTACGCGAGATCTAAATGGCATGGTCCAATGCATGGCCGCATTATTTTCCATCGCGCAGTCAAAAAGCAAGATCGGAGCACGGGTGGGCTTGGGCTCGCGAATTCGCAATGGTTGACATTCACAACGACGATCTGTCAAACATCGTTTAACTTGTCAACTCCGGGGCATACGCCCATGAAAGAAATCATCAAGGACGCGATTGTAGTACATCCAGCCTTTCGCAGTGAGGTGACTTTCGTGACGGATAAGAAAGGCCGGGTCCTCGTCGTGTCCCTTAAATTCCACTAACGGAAAATGGTATCGTTGCACGAGTGCGCGAAGCTTCGTGTAATAATCTTCGCGAGCCGACCGCGAGATGCCTGCATGGTCGTAAAAGTTTCCGCCTATGGGCATGCTGAGAATTAGTGGCCGCGCGTGAACCCCCGCGAGCGTGCGCAAAAGCAACTCCAAGTCTTTCCATCCGGGGGACGCGTTCATGTCGTTCCGGAACGCCACGTCACGAGATCCAGGAATGACTTGTGCATCGAAGCTCGGAGTCTTTTTAACGTTACTTGCATCAGAGGGCTTGGTTTCGCTTACCTTTGCAATGAGCTTCGACCAGTCGAGCACTTCCGGATGCGGTCGCGGAACTGGCTTGATCTGATCCCGAATGTAATTGAGCGCTGCAAAATGATCCTGCAACGCCATCAAGACGGTCTGCAGTTTTCCGGCTGGCCAAAGCGCGCAGAAAACGATCCGATCGAGCCAACGGCCTGAAGCCAGCCGCCTCAACGCAAATTTAAGCACTGGCCTCCCTTCGAGAGTGCTCGGACATTCAAGCATGCGTGAAGCGAGGTCCCGCTTCAGCTCGAAATCCAGCCCGGTCCCGAATATCATTTTGCTCGCTGCCATCGGCGAAAAATTTGCCTCGTAGCCCTTCCGCCCGGACTTGACCTTCAAGAACCAACCGGGTGAAAGCGAGATGACGAGTTTTTTGCCACGCAAGTCCGAGCTGAGTGCGCCGACTTTTTGCAACATGACCAGTAGGTTCGCGCCTCCACCACCAACGGGCGAGACTTGAAAACCTGTTGGCGCATTGCGAAAAAAAAGGCTCGCCCTCTCCGGAACCGAAGGGGTTATTAATTCCGATGTGCCGTAAAGCGGCAGTACATTCGGCGCATGCACAGCAGCGCGTTGAAAGGCGAGTCCCTGGTTTTTAAGCGGAAACAACTCCGGAGCGGTTGAGGGAAGGGTGGTGTGTTCCAGATGAATGGCAACCATTCGTCCAGCGAACAACACGGCCGTCGCCAGGCCCGAGGCAATGAGGCCTGAAAACAAATGCGGCATGCCCTTCTTGCCGCCGGCGCGCGCCATGATGTCTCGAAGTTATTTCCCCCACTCAGCGTTGCAATTGAATTTCATTACGACGTGCCGTTCGAATCGCGGGAACGAGTCCGGGTGTTTGTTTTCTCGACCGGTATGTTCATTAAGTGACTGGCATGATAAAGAGAGCAACGCATTCGAAAATTGAATCCGACAAATCAGATTGAAATGGAAAACACGAACCGTTGCCGCATCTTCCTCCTCTCACCCGCCTACGCCGGTGGTGAACGAGCGCGGATGATCCTGAGCGACCGGGCGAAATTCGAACTCGCACGAAAATTGCGCGACAAACGAGGCGCGCCAATCGCCGAGCTGTTCACCTTTCTCAGCGGTCTCTACTTTCGTGGTAAGATCGCATACGCCACTGCGTTTGCGCGGCCCGCGGCTGGATCCCCGGTGTATTTGTGATCACGCCCACTCGTGGCCTTGTCCATGCCAGAACGCGCATCCGTCTCGATGACCTGCGTGAATTCGCCACGGTCGATATTCACAACGACGATCCGCGTTATCGAGCGCCGATTGAGCGAGACGCGCGTGTTCTCGCGAACAAACTGCCGCCTCGGAGCGAGATCATCCTTCTCGGCAGCATTGCCACAGGAAAATATGTCAATGTTCTGCTGGCGAGTTTTGGCCACCGGCTCCGATTTCCCGTGGACTTCGTTGGTCGCGGCGACATGAGCCGTGGCGGACTGATGTTACGCTGTGCAGTAGATCGGCGGGAACTTCCCTACATCGCAGTGGCAGGCGCGATTGTTAATGGAAAACGCCCGCCCAAGCTCGCTCCACGGAGATATCTGGCCACGTTCCGATAGGGGCTTGCTAGGGGGTGGAGAATTCACAAAGGGGCGACGGTCCGTCGCAGGACGGATTCGCCGTGGTTTATTTGTTTTGCGTCGCAGGCCGGTCTTGCCTTATCTTAAAGTTGCTGTTGTTTCGTCGGCAAAAATTTTCTGGATGATATGGATGTGAGCGGCACCATTGGCGCGATTCTGAATCAGAAAAGCAAAGATATTTTCTCTATTCGGTCCGACGCACTGGTTTCTGAAGCGATTGAAATGATGGACGAAAAAAATGTCGGCGCGTTGTTGGTGATGGATGGCGATCGGTTGAATGGGATCATTTCCGAGCGCGATTACACCCGCAAGGTTTTCCTCCGCGGCAAACGTTCCCGGGAAACCAAAGTTTCCGAGATCATGTCAACCAATGTGACCGTTACGCATCCGCGCGAACCGGTGGAGAAATGTTTGCGCCTAATGACCGATAAACACATTCGGCATCTGCCCGTGGTCGAAGGCGATCAAGTGGTGGGTGTGATCTCGATCGGGGACCTCGTCAAGCACGTCATTTCCTGTCAGCAGGCCGCAATCGCACACTTGGAAAATTACATCCACGGCGGATACGTCGCGGGGTAAATCTGTAGCGGCAGGCGTGCCGCTTGCGGTTGAAGATCAAGCAGCCGACACGGCTGCCACTATAACTTCCAAACGGTTTTCCCCGCGACGATTGTTCGTACCGCGCGACCTTTCAGTTTCCAGCCGTTAAAAGGCGAATTGCGAGAGACCGATTGAAACTGATCAACACTAACGGTCCACTTCAAAGCCGGATCGATTAGCGTGACATCGCCGCGGACGCCCGGCGACAAGGTGCCGGCGTCCAACTTCAACAATCGGGCGGGCTCAATCGTGCACATCTCGATCAAACGCACGATATCGATCTTGGCGTGTTTGTGCACGAGACGATCGATAAAAAGACCGAGCTCCGTTTCCAATCCAATGATACCGAATGGCGCAACGTCGAACTCAACTTCCTTTTCGAATTCCGCGTGCGGCGCGTGATCGGAACACAGGATCGCCAAGGTCCCGTCTGCGATGCCTTCCAGCAATGCATCGACATCTGTTTGCGAGCGTAGCGGCGGATTCATTTTATAGTTCGTATCGAAATTTTGGATCGCCTCGTCGGTTAGCGCGATGTGATGCGGGCAAACCTCGCCGCTTATTTTTACGCCGCGCCTGCGGGCTTCCCGAAGTAACCGGACGCTGCCTGCTGTAGTGAGGTGCTGGCAATGAATCGGATGATCGCAAAGTTCCGCGAGCAAAATGTTGCGCATGACTATCGCTTCCTCGCCGGCCGCTGGCCAGCCGGGTGACCCAAGGAGCGTGCTCCAATAACCCTCATGCACAACTCCATTCCCGACCAGATTGTAGTCCTGACAATGATCGAGCACAGGCAGGTCAACCATGCGAGCATACTCGACCGCGCGTCTCATCACCTCATGGTTTTGAATGCAATGACCATCATCTGTGATCGCCACAACACCCGCCTTCGCAAGGGACCCGATCGGCGCGAGTTCCTCCCCTGCGAGACCTTTTGAAATTGCGCCGGCTGGTAAAACATTCACGCATGCCACCTGGGCCGCGCGATCTTTGATCCACGCAATCGTGCTGGGATCGTCTGCGGCCGGCGAAGTATTCGGCATGCAAACAATAGTGGTGAACCCGCCGGCGGCCGCCGCGCGTGCGCCCGATTCGATCGTTTCCTTGTGACTGAATCCGGGCTCGCGCAGATGGACGTGCATGTCGATCAAACCGGGCGCAACGATCAAACCTTTCGCGTCAATCTCTTCGACATCTGACTTCCCGCCCCGGCGGGTGAACTTCTCCCGGGCTCCGGATTTAGAGCCGGCGATTTTTCTGTCGGCGATGTAAAGATCGGCGATTTCATCTCGCTTGTTTGCGGGATCGATCACGCGGCCGTTTCGGATGATTGTCGTGCTCACGTCGAGATTCCTCCGCACAGATAGAGAATAGCCATGCGCACAGCCAGGCCGTTCGTGACTTGATCGAGAATGACGCTGTGCAATCCATCGGCGACCTCGCTGTCGATCTCGACGCCGCGGTTGATGGGACCGGGATGCATAATCAGGCAATCGGCCTTCAAAAGTTTGGCGCGTTCTTTGGTGAGACCGAAGAAGCGAATGTATTCGCTGATTCCCGGAAAATATTCTCTGCGCTGGCGTTCGTGCTGAATGCGCAAAAGGTTCACCACATCGGCTTTGGGTAGCACCTCATCGATTTTGTAAGAAACTTCGACTCCGAGTTTCTCAAATTCGCGCGGTACCAGTGTGCTCGGGCCGACCAGCGTCACGCGCGCGCCGAGCTTGAGCAGACCAAAAATGTTCGAGCGCGCGACGCGACTAAACAAAATATCGCCGATGATTGCCACGCGTAGCCCAGCAATTTGTCCTCGCTTCTCGCGGATTGTGTAAAGGTCGAGCAATGCCTGAGTGGGATGCTCGTGCGCGCCATCGCCGGCGTTGATCACGCTGGCCTTCAACCGATTCGCCAGAAATTGCGGCGCACCAGCTGAGCCGTGACGCAGCACGAGAATATCGGCATGCAATGCCTCCAGATTGCGCGCAGTATCTTTGAGCGTTTCGCCTTTGGTCAGGCTGGAAGTGGTTGCCGAGATATTGATCACGTCCGCGCTCAACCGAAGCGCGGCCAGCTCAAAAGAGGTACGCGTCCGCGTGCTCGGCTCGACAAAGAAATTGACCAATGTCTTTCCGCGCAGCGACGGCACCTTCTTGATCTCGCGGGTGCCGACTTGTTTGAATGCGTCAGCCGTCTCGAGGATAAAGTTGATTTCGTCTGCCGATAGCTCGCGCAAGCCGAGCAGATCCTTTCGTGTCCAGCGTGTAGTCATCAGGTAGCGAGTGCGTTCATTGCTTTTCCAGGCGTACCTCGTCCGGTCCGCGATCGGTTTGTTCGAGCTGAACGCGAACCTTTTCGCTACCCGAAGTGGGCAGATTCTTGCCAACGTAGTCGGGCCGAATGGGCAGCTCGCGATGGCCGCGGTCGATTAGTACTGCGAGCTGAATTCGTGCGGGCCGCCCAAATGAGTTGATGGCGTCCATGGCGGCGCGCACAGTGCGGCCGGTGTAAAGAACGTCATCCACAACGATGACGGTGCGTTCCTCCAGCGGCAGGGGAAGCTTCGATTCGCGAACGATCGGCAATTCAGAACGCGTTCCCACATCATCGCGATGCATCGCCACGTCGATAACACCAGTCTCAACGTTGACCTTCTCAATCTCGTGAATAAAAGCGGCGACGCGCTGGGCGATCTCCACTCCGCGCGAAGGAATTCCCGCTAGAACGACGTGTATCAGTTCCGGGTTTCGTTCAACAATTTCGTGCGCAATTCGTCGGAGCGCTCCACGAATTGCCTCCGCGTCCATGATAGGGACAGCGGCACCAGATCTCTTTTGTTTTGCTTGTTTCATGCGTTTCCTTCGCGACCTCACAGGATCGCATTAAAGGAACAAAAAAATTAGGAGGCGGACTTTTCGGTGCGCGCCTCCTTTCTTCGTCGGTCTCGCCAGTTGGAACGATGTCTCATGATCCAATCCAGCAAGGCCTTTTCGAAGCCGATATCTCTTCCGGCCTTTTCGCTTTCGATCCACTTGTGTTTCAGAATCTCGGCACGCTCCGCGAGAAACTCCTTGTACAGGACCGAATTCTTAACGAATTGGGATTGATCCTCCTCCAAAGACGGCATCTCAGGATTGTCTTTCATAAAATTGGGCACGAGTCAACACAATAGGCGCGTCCACGTGGTACCGGCATTCCTGCCGATCTTTTGCCTCGAAGCCAGTGCCACAACCATTTCGACGGGATAACGACGGTAATTATTTAACTCTCGTTTGCGCTGGCGAGTTGCGGACATCTTGTTAGGGCAGGGTCTTACGAAGATTTTGGGCGACTTTTTTGAACTCGGCTGCAACGGCGGACTCTGGATCTTCACCGACGATTGGGATCCCGCGATCGCCCGACTCACGCGTGGCAATATCGATGGGAATTTGACCAAGCATCGGCACACGGAGCCGCTTCGCTTCGCGTTCGCCACCACCGCTTCCAAAGATATGGTAACGCTTGCCGTCTGACGGAGAAACAAAATAGCTCATGTTCTCAACCAGCCCGAGCACCGGCACGTTGACCTTCTCGAACATGGTAGCGGCTTTACGAGCATCGATGAGCGCAACTTCCTGAGGCGTGGTTACGATAATCGCGCCAGAAAGTGCGACCGTTTGGACAATCGTGAGCTGGATGTCGCCAGTACCGGGGGGCAAATCGAGCACCAGATAATCCAATTCGCCCCATTCCACTTGTCGAAGAAATTGCTGGGTGTAACGGGTGACCATCGGCCCGCGCAAAATTGCCGGTGAAGTGTCGTCCAGCAAAAACCCCATGGACATGAGCCGCAATCCGTATTGTTCAATCGGGACGATTTTGTTTTCTTCCGTCGCCATTGGCCGCTCGCGCGTGCCGAACATCAATGAAATGCTCGGTCCATAGATGTCGCAATCGCACAGGCCTACGCGGGCTCCGGTTTGCTCCAAGGCGACCGCCAAATTTGCCGCAACAGTCGATTTGCCCACGCCGCCTTTGCCGCTCGCCACTGCGATCACGTGCCTGATCCCAGGGATTCGGGTTGCACCCATTCCGGTGCCTGCGCCTGCTGGTGGCGCATGAATGTCGATCAAAACTTTTGCGCTCTGAACGCCATCAATCCCGCGCAGCGCTTTTTCCGCATCATTCTTAATTGCCGCGGGAACATTCGGGTCATTCGTCGCCAGCGCGAGCTGGACCGTGACCTCGCCATTCTCAATTTGGACCGATTTCACAATGCCGAATGAAATAATATCGCGAGTGAAGCCGGGATATTTCACCGATTTCAAAGCGTTCTTCACCTGTTCCTCAGAAATCGACATCTCAGCAACTTACGCGCGCCGCACTGGAGGTAAACCATGCGCTCGTGCGTAACAAGGCAAGGGCGCATCGGCTGGTCCTGAAATGCCAGTCCGGCTCGGAACCGATGGTAGAAAACGCCGAAGGCGCCAATATCAGGCGGCAATTTTCTTGCCAACGCGTTGAGGAGTCGCCGCGGCGACCGTTCCACCAAAGTGGCAATCAAGTTTATCGGTCCTGGTAATCCATTTTGTAGCGAATCTGATATTCGTTTCCGCCAGAGGGGTGAGAAGGCTGCTCGCCCCCTTTGGCTACAAAGTCCGGGTTTTGCCAGTCGGACCAGGTGCGGTATTTCGCCCTCATTGGATTCGCCGGCAGCTTGAGCCGGAAAATTCGGTCTGTGTCGCCGGGAAATTTCAACACGAAGAGCCGTTGCGAAGTGCGGAAATACAGTTCCACGTAACCGGCGCGCACACCTGCGTCCTTAGGCGCCTCGGTGTGCCAGTATCCCGGCATCGGCATTCGATTGCGAGGTGTATCGAGTTCTGGCTGAACGTCAGCCAGATTTTCGACGGACTGACCAGCGGGTGGTTTCACTTCAAACTCGAGCAGCGGCGTTGGCCCGTTGATGTTCAAAACATGCGGTTGACAGGCATACCAAATTCCGAAACCGGACACCGCAATAAGGCCGAGCGATAAACAAACCGTTATTAACCCGGCGAAAAGCCAAAACCCTCTTGTGCCGCGCCAGTAAAGCGTGAGAAGAATCAAGCCTGGCGCGACGATGCACGTCACGATAAGCGCAATCGCGGCGGCAAAGTACCCGGCCTCACCTTCAAACGAAGAGACATGAAATGCGGCTGCGAGCGCTGCGCCCAAAGCGAAGCCGAGAAATAATCCAGCCGCGATACCAATGATCCCCGCGAGAATTCCAAAAAGAATTGCGGTAACGGAAATTTTTTTTGTCGCGGATTGCACGGGAATAGTCAGGGCGAATTCGCCGGAACCTGACTCTGGAGAAGGTCGATCCGCTGGTGCGTTTTTGTGATCTCTACGATGAGACCCGAATAGTTCCATCGACCAAGTGACTTGTTTGCTGCCACGTAAATCGTCCCTTTTCCATTTGGGCCGGAAATAGGAATCGACAGGTTTGCTTCCCCGGATGCGCCGTTCACGTTTGTGTTACCAGAGACAAGAAATCCCTCTTTGATTGGCGAGCCGAGGGCCTCGATTACGGAAGGGTGCACCTGAGCTCGAGCCAAAGCGCCTTTGTAAACGTCAGTCGATTTCATCGCGCTGAATACGATCAACGCGATCGAGAAAACAAAAGCGACGAACAATACCAACATGCTCAAGCAGCCAACCGGCACGAACCAGTTCCAGTTTCGCTTCCACCAGTTGGGTCTTGGCGCTAGAGGAACTGGGGGCGGATTTTGCTCCACGGAGTCTTTCTACTTCAGTCGCGAAGCTTTTTGCAATCATTCCTTGTAACTTGCGCTTTGTTCCAAGCTTGACGGGTCTGATCGGTGCCATGCAGGATGGGCGCCATGAAAATACCATCCTTTCTCCAACTTCTTTTCGCGAGCGCATTGATCGCGCTCGTCGGTTCTTGCGCGACGACTTCACGCTCCGGTCCGGCCGCGCTCGCCGGCACATGGACCAACTCACTCGGCACTGTCTGGACAATGAAGGCCGACGGCACGTTTGATGTCGATAGAAATCATGATGGCAAACGCGATATCTGGGGCACCTACACAGTCACCGGGGACACCGTTACAATTCAAGGCACCGGACGCAAAACTCCGAAAGGCTGCAACGGCCCTGGCGTTTACAAGTTTAGTCGACCTAACGAAAACACGCTGACCTTTACGTTGGTCAGCGACACCTGCAAGGATCGCAAAAGAAACGTGCTACTCGCCTGGCATCAAAAATAGTCGCGAGCCACTAAAACAGCCAAGCCCCGACTGACCGCGCTGTCTTCAGTGTAAGGCTCAGACGCGGTCTTTTAACTGCGTTTTGCCGGCTGTACGGGCGCAATGAACACAGCAGAAGATTTTGCCGTCGGCTTCCACTCCGTGCCCAACGATTCGACAATTGCAATGCGGACACACTGGTGCCAGCGCGTGGATTGCGCACTCGAAGCTATCAAACGTGTGATGCTTGCCGGCTCCAACCACTTCAAACGCCTTGTCATATTCATTTTCGCAAACTTCGCATGTAGCCATACATAACTTTTTCGCGTCTCGGTAGCTTTGCGGCGGTGTCCACTTGTTTTGAGAGAGTAGAGATCACGCGGGAAAGTGATACTTTTGCACTCGGAGGCGGCATGGAAATACCAAAGCAACTAATCGAGTGTTTGGATGAAAACAAAGTCTCTTATGAAGTTCTGCATCATCCCGAGGCCGTAACCGCGCAACGAATCGCCCAGGCGGAGCACGTGAAAGGCCGGCATCATGCCAAAGTGGTCATGGTTAAATCGGGCGACCAGCATCTCATGATAGTGCTGCCGGCGGATCACCAAATCGATCTGGAGAAGGTCGAGAACGCGATCGGCGACGCCGTCTCGCTGGATCAGGAACAGGAATTCAAGTCGCTCTTCCCGAATTGCGCGATTGGAGCGATGCCGCCCTTTGGTAATCTTTATGGTTTGCGAACGTATGTGGACAAGAGCCTGGCGGAGCAAGACTACATCGTGTTCGAAGCGGGCACGCACGCGGACGCGATCAAAATGGGCTACCGCGATTACGAGAAAATCGTGAAGCCAGAAGTGAAAGATTTGGCGATCAATCCCGCAGCGGCGGGACGATGAAAGGAGCATAACCTTACGCACCGTCGAGCAGCGCACCGTGAGAGACAGACAAAAGTGGAGGGCGGAGCTCCGGGACGCCTAACCAGCGATCCGAGATCTCCAACCGGTGCTTGGGCTCGCGGAGCTCGCCCCTCCATCTGCGTTGCTGCGCTGGTCCTTTGGCTTGCTTGCACGTCCGCAGTTTTCGCAGCGGAGAAGATTTCTCTTATTAATATCGACGGAGCCATTGGGCCGGCAACGGCGAGCTATATTTCGCGCAGTATCGACGAAGCCCGAGCACAGAATGCTCAGTGTCTTATCATTCAACTTAACACGCCGGGAGGTTTGCTCGACTCGACGCAGAAGATCGTGCAAAGCTTTCTTGGGTCTCCGGTGCCGGTCGTCGTTTATGTCGCTCCGACTGGCGCGACCGCGACCAGCGCAGGTTGTTTCATCACTATTGCGGCCAGCGTCGCGGCAATGGCCCCGGCCACGACAATTGGCGCGGCGCATCCGGTCTCGATAGGCGGGTTTCCCAGTGGCGGAGAAGAAAAGACCGACGAAACGATGAAACAGAAGTTGGAGAATTTTTCTGTGAGCTATATCGAAACAATCGCGGGCAAACGTCAGCGTAATGTCGAATGGGCCAAGTCTGCGGTGAAGGAAAGTGCATCAATCACTGCTGAAAAAGCGCTGCAATTAAAAGTTATTGATCTGATCGCCTCGGACGTCTCCGATCTGTTACAAAAATTGAACGGGCGGGTCGTGGATGGGAAGACGCTCAAGACAGCAGGCGCTGAGGTTTCGGAGATCAAGATGTCGGCCTCGGAACACGTCTTTCAAAAACTCTGGCGGCCAGAAGTGATGTTCATTCTTATGCTGATCGCGATCTATGGAATCATTGGTGAACTGACCACCCCCGGCGCGATTCTTCCCGGAGTCGTGGGCGCGATCGCTTTAGTCCTCGCCCTTTATCTCGCGGCGGTTCTCCCGGTCAACGTAACCGGCCTTGCCCTGATCGCGCTCGCGTTGATGCTCTTCATTTTTGACGTTTATGCGACGACGCACGGCGTGTTGACGGTCGGCGGTATCGTTGCGTTTCTGATCGGTTCGCTCATGCTCTTCAATCGTGGCGACCCGCTCTTTCGTTTATCGTTAAACTACATTATTCCGGCGACATTGGTCACCGCAGCGTTCTTTATTTTCATCATCGGCAAAGGGCTGCGCGCGCAACTCTTGCCGGTGAAAGTGGGAGCGCAAACGTTGATTGGAAAAACGGTGACCGCATTGACTTCCATCGACTCCCGCGGCGGCAGGATTTTCGTCGAAGGCGAATACTGGAACGCGGTCAGCGACACGCCCATTGAAAAAGGCGACGTCGCAGAAATTGCAGCGGTGCAAGGATTGACTCTAAAAATAAAAACCAAAGGAAAATAAAGCCATGTCATTAATCGAAACACTTCCGAAGTTAATTGGTTGGGCCATACCGCTCATCATCCTAGCCGTGATCATCCTGCCGCAGGCGATCCGCATCCTGCGCGAATACGAACGAGGAGTGATCTTCCGTCTGGGAAAATTACTCGGCGCGAAGGGGCCGGGACTGATTTTCCTCATTCCGATCGTTGATCGGATGGTGCGAGTGGATTTGCGAGTCGTCACCATCAGCGTCGAGAAGCAGGAGGTGATGACGCGTGACAACGTGCCGGTGACGGTCGATGCGGTTGTTTATTTCCGCGTGATCGATCCACAAGCGGCAGTAGTGAAAGTGGAGAACTTTCTCAAAGCCACCTCGCTGATGTCGCAGACGACACTGCGCAGCGTGCTCGGCCAGGCCCCCTTGGATGACCTGCTTTCGCAGCGCGAGTCGATCAACCTGAAGTTGCAGGAGATCATCGACCGGCAAACCGAACCGTGGGGCGTCAAAGTCACGGCGGTCGAGGTCAAGGACGTTGCGCTGCCCGACACCATGAAGCGAGCGATGGCCAAGCAGGCCGAAGCCGAACGCGAACGCCGTGCGAAGATCGTCAACGCCGAGGGGGAGTTTCAGGCCGCGGAGAAAATGGTGCAGGCCGCCGCGATGATGAGCAAGGAGCCGATTGCGCTGCAACTGCGCTTCCTGCAAACCATGCGCGAAATTTCCAGTGAGCACAACACAACGACATTTCTCCCGGTCCCGATCGATTTGTTCGCGCCATTTAAGAAGACCGAACCTCCCAAAGGGTAGGTCGGCGCGCTGCGCCGACCGGACGCCGCAGCGCGGCGTCCCTACCAACACTGAAGTAAGCTAGGGGTATGAGAGATCGACTCTCCGGAAAAGATCGACAACTGTGAACGATCGAGTGGAGGTCCACGAGCGGCTGATTTCGTTCCTTGAATCGCCTGCCTCATATCCGCACGGGCCGCCGGAAGTCCTCGCGATTCAAACGCACATCTCCTGGGTGTTTATTGCGCCACCGTTCGTATTCAAGGTGAAAAAGGCGGTGAATCTCGGGTTTCTCGATTTCAGCACGCTGGAAAAGCGCCATCATTTTTGCCAGCGCGAAGTTGAGCTGAATCGTAGACTTTGCTCGGAAGTGTATTTGGGAGTGGTCCCAATCTACCGGAGCGGTTCCGATTTTTCATTCAAAACTGGGGATGAAGTTGCCGAGTACAGCGTAAAGATGAAACAACTGCCGCGCGGCTGGTTCTTAAGTGAACTGCTCGCGAAGGGCTTGGTCGGGGAAAAGGAAATCAATCGCGTGATCTCGTGCCTGCATCGGTTTTATGAGTCAGAGAAGCCCAACGGTGAAATTGAGGAATGGGGAATGCCTGGAAAGCTGAAGATTAGCACGGACGAAAATTTTTCGCAGGTGGAATCTTTTGTGGGAAAGACGATCACGCCGGCTGCCTTCGAGGTAATTCGCCACTTCACAAACCGTTTCTACGCCGTGAATGAAGATCTGTTTCGCGAACGGACTCGGCAGCGTCGGATTCGCGATTGCCATGGAGATTTGCATCTCGATCATATCCATCTCACTCCGGAATCGACAACCATCTTCGATTGCATCGAGTTCAACGACCGATTCCGGTTTATCGACATCGCGAATGATCTCGCGTTCTTGGCGATGGATTTCGATTTCGAACGGCGAAGTGATTTGGGAAATCTGCTTCTACAAACTGCGGCACACGAATTTCGAGACCCCGAAATGCTAGACGTTTCAGATTTCTACAAGTGCTACCGGGCCTTTGTGCGCGGAAAAGTCGAAAGCCTTCAAGCGATTGAAACCGAAACAGTGAATCCTGAAGAGCACATCAAACAAGCCGTGCGCTATTTTCGCCTCGCACTGCGATATGCGGTAAGCGATTCCGAACCGTTGGTCCTTGTTGTCATGGGCCGCGTTGGCGTTGGCAAAACGACTGTAGCCAGGCAATTGGGAGTTGAATTGGACTGGCCTGTATTTTCCTCCGACCAGATTCGCAAAACGTTGGCTGGAATCCCATTGACCGAGCGCACCGCAACAGAACGGCGCGGCGAGGTTTACTCGGAGCAAATGACCGAACAAACTTACAAGCAGCTTGTAGAACGCGGACTTGCCGCAGTCGAAATCCACGGTGGAGTCGTCCTGGATGCTACATTTTCAAGCCGAGCGCACCGTGAATTTCTGTGCAAAGAATGCGAAAATGCTCGCGTTGGTCTTCAGTTCGTCGAGCTCAATGTCGATCTTCGCGAAATGGAATGCAGACTGAGTGCGCGAAACGAGAGCAGCGGCGAGATTTCCGACGCTCGCCTTGAAGACCTTGAAAAATTGAATGCTGGTTACGAACCACCGTCGGAACTAGCGTCGGATCTGATTAAGATCTCAGCCAACAATGACGTTTTTGGTACTGTCAAGGCGGCGCTACTGCAATTGACTGAGAAGTCCGCCAGTTCGCCGCAGCGAATCCGTCCTGTGTCGGATCGGACGGGTTCGTCCCGTGGCGAACAGCTTCGCTAATTCACCGGGGCCACGATCTTGGCGATCTGCTGGCGAAAAAGCTTGGCGCCTCCGGAAGCCGGGTGCCGCACATGATGCGCGGAAACGCCCAGGTTCTCAAGCTGCGCGGCGGCGATGCGACCGAGCGCCACAACTTCGCCGCATGGAAATAAATCGAGAAAAGCTTTAAGCACCGGGATTGCGCCAGTTTGCTCTGAACTGGTCGGTGTCCTGTTACTTAACATGCCGCGACGCGGATCAAACGAGTGCCACGGGAACGCGTTCCAGAAAACGAATTCTTCTGGTGGCAACTCGGATCGCAACAACGCGCTCCAGACGATAGTGGCGGTCGGCTCGGAAAATCCATCCGGACATTTTCGGAGTTTGCTTGTGCGCCGCGGAATCATGCCCCGGAGAATGTGTCGCGGTTCGATGCAATCGATCTTCGTTCGTCCAAGCAAAACGCGTTCGGATGTCATCGGTATTCCGGTGAAATGACCGCCGCGATAGCCAAGCGCTTCGCCGATGACTGCGAACCGTACCTTTCCTAACCGGGCACTCAGATAAGAGCGTAGATGTTTCCGACGGATACTTGGCCCATTCCAGTCAATGTCGTTTTCCTTATCGACCTGCCACCACGGATTGAAGACAGCGCCGGATGGCGACTTTTTCAAATGCCGCAGAAAGTTTTCGACTGATTCTGCGGGCATAATCGTAGCTTACAGTAGAAATGAACTCCCGGCCCAGGTCGTTGCGTGTGTTTCTCTGCGGCGATGTGATGACCGGTCGCGGCATCGATCAAGTGCTGTCGCATTCGGTAGATTCGATTTTGTACGAACCGTACGTGCGCGATGCGCATGAATACGTCGAGCTTGCTGAAAAGGCGCACGGCCCGATCCCGCGACCTGTAAACTTCGATTATACCTGGGGCGAGGCGCTGCAAGAACTGGAACGCGCTTCCGTCGATCTCAGAATCATAAACCTGGAAACTGCCGTCACGTCGGAGGAAACGCCGTGGCCCGATAAGGAAATTCATTATCGCATGCATCCACTGAACATTGATTGCCTCTCCGCCGTTCGAATCAGCGCTTGCGCTCTCGCGAACAATCACGTCTTGGACTGGGGATATTCGGGGTTGTCCGAGACACTGCGGAATTTGGATAAAGCGCGGATCGCGCACGCGGGCGCAGGAAATAACGCGGAAGAAGCAGCAGCCCCTGCCGTTCTCAACATAACGGATAAAGCGCGCCTACTTCTCTTCTCATTTGGATCACCAACGAGCGGCATTTCGCGTGAGTGGAGTGCCACGCCTTCTCGCGCGGGAGTGAATCTGCTGGAGGAAATTTCAGAAGCCTCGGCCGCGCGAGTTGCGGATCAGATGCGGCACTATCAACAGCCGGGCGATCTTCTCGTCGCGTCGATCCACTGGGGAAGCAATTGGGGTTATGACATCCCACCAAAACAAATCGCGTTCGCTTATCGTTTGATCGAAGAAGGCGTCACGATTGTGCATGGCCATTCCTCGCACCACGTGAAAGCAATCGAAGTCTTCAAAGGCTGCCTCATTCTTTACGGCTGCGGCGATTTTCTCACCGATTACGAAGGGATCGGCGGTTACGAAGAATTCCGGAGCGATCTGGCGCTGATGTACATTATCGAACTCGATTCGAGCAGGGGCGAACTGATCACAGCGCGGCTAGTTCCGATGCAAATGCGACGCTTCCGGCTCCAATGTGCATCAGCCGCCGATTCGCTTTGGCTTTGCGATCTTTTGAACGGGCTTGGCAAGCCATTCGGCACGAGTGTGCGACTGGAGGAAGATAGCATGATGCTTGAATGGCAGTAAGCGCGCGGCGCTTTCGATGATTTCGATCCGGCAGACGAGACGCCCGCCTGCTCCACAGACAAGATGTCTGTGCTACGAATCAGCGCCAGCTGGGAGGCACGCGACGAGTTTTCGTAGGAAGCATTCGACCTCAGACGGATTTTTGAGTGAATAACTCGCTCCGGTGGCCCGCGGTTGCTCGCTCACAAGGATGCCTGCACCGCGTTGGCGAATCGCGCCAAAAGCATCTTCATCGGTACGATCATCGCCGATATAAATTGGAAAGACCTCCTTTCGATCCAGGGCTAACGACTCTAATAACCAGATCAACGCTCGACCTTTGTTCCAATCGATGTCGGGTTGAAGCTCGTAAACCTTCTTATTCTCGATCTTGCGCAACTCGCGGTGGCGCGCGGCGACTTCGTTCACGATTCGCTCGACTCTCTCGACGTGGTTCTCGTCCACATTTCGGTAATGCGCGGCCACGGAAAAGCGTTTCCTGTCCACTAGCTCGCCAGGAATGCCTGCGAGCTTTTGGCGAAGCTCTTTTTCCGCAGCATCAAGAATCGGTAGACATTCCGTCGCGACCTGTTTGCGGAGCCCGAGTGGCCCGGCGATATCAAATCCATGACAGCCGGCGTAAGCGATGGCGTCGATATTCACACGCTGACGAACGTCATCCAGGTCGCGACCGCTAAGGATGGCGACTGGCACCCTCGCGGCCAACGCCCGCACTGCCTCTCGCATCGAATCGGAGAGCAACGCCTTCTCCGGTCGGTTGACGATCGGCGTCAGCGTCCCGTCATAGTCGAGAAAAACAGCAAGCTGCCGTCCACGAATCGCGATCTCGTGAACATGCTCAAGCGCAGAAGGCAGCTTCCATGTCATATTCGTAAGGCGAAACACCCGTCATCTTTGGTTAAAAATTGTAGGGCAGGCCCTCCGCCTGCCAAAGAAAGATTCGGCCATCCCGACACATTCGAGATGGCTAACTATTTCTCATCGCAACCCAATAGTCGGCGCGCTATTCATTTGTAGAAGCTACAACAAAAGAGTTAAAAGAGTTACAACGTTACAAAAGTTAAAGCGCCCTACCGCTCATCTCCGTTGTAACGATGTAACCTTATTAACTCTATCAAAATGAGTCGCCTCATCGTCGTTTCCAACCGGCTGCCATTTGCTCTTGACGTGACGAGTGAGGACTTGTGGACGGTTACGCCTGCCGCGGGCGGTCTTGTGTCGGCCATCGAGCCAGTTCTGCGTGAGCGCGGTGGAACATGGATCGGGTGGCCCGGAATCGCGGGTAAGGTTCCAAAGACGGCGCTCGAGGAAGCTACGCGCGGTGTCGGTTACGCCGTCGTCCCAGTGAGCTTAAGCAAGGCAGAACGCGACGAGTTTTATTACGGCTATTCCAATGAGGTCATCTGGCCGCTCTTTCACGACCTGCAAAACTTCTGCCACTTTGAGCCAGCCTTCTGGGAGACCTACAAAACAGTGAACGAGCGTTACGCCGAGGCGATTGCGCGACACTGCCAGCCTGGCGACTTCATCTGGGTGCACGATTACCATTTAATGTATGTCGCTCAAGCGCTGCGCGCGCGCCGCGTGCATGCGGCATTGACATTCTTCCTGCACATCCCGTTTCCGCCATTCGACATTTTTGCCAAGCTTCCACAACAGCAGCGATTGTTGCGCGCCCTGCTCGAATTTGATCTGCTCGGTTTCCAAACACGGCGCGACCTCCGCAACTTCCTGCAATGCGTGCGCCGCGTGTTGTCCGAGGCAGAGGTGCTCCCCAGCGCCGGGATCCAACGTATTCGCTATAGAGGACGCGAGATCCGCGCCAGCAGATTTCCGATCGGTATCGACTTCGAGTCGTTTGAAAAAGGCGCGGCGTCCGAAGAAGTCACGCAGCGGGCTCAGATGCTGCGTGCAGCTTTTCCAGGCTGCCAGCTCATGCTAGGTGCAGATCGCCTCGACTATAGCAAGGGAATCCCCGAGCGCCTGCGCGCGTTCCGCGACGCGCTGGAGCGTCACAGTGAGCTGCGAGGTCGCGTGGTCCTCATCCAGAATGTGGTGCCGAGTCGAGTAGAGATTCCCAGATATCACGAATTCAAAGACCGCATTGATCGCTTAGTCGGTGACATCAACGGTCGCTTCTCGACCGACACCTGGTTGCCGGTGCATTATCGTTTTCGCAGCCTTAGTCGCGACGATTTGCTGGCCCATTACCGGGCGTGCGAAATCGCGCTGGTCACGCCGCTTAAGGATGGAATGAACCTGGTGGCCAAGGAATATTGCGCATGCCGCGTGGATAAAAACGACGGCGTGCTGATCCTCAGCCAATTCGCAGGCGCAGCCGAGCAGCTCAAGCCCGGCGCGGTGCTGGTAAATCCCTACGACGTGGAGCAGGTAGCCGACACCATTTTGAAAGTATGCCGCATGAGCGACGCCGAGCGCACCACGCGCATGAAGCGCATGAGACGTGTGGTGCGCGACGAGAATGTCTTTTGGTGGGTGGATTCGTTTCTCAAGGCTGGATCGCAACTTGCAATCCGATCTGCGCGAATCGCCAGCCAGCGGCACGCCAGGATCACGCGATAGGCTGCGGGAATTGAGTTTGTTCAGGCCCACGCCCAAATGCGGGGCCAACTCGATACAAAGAAATCTTTCGTGGAAAACGATGTTTTATTGAAGCGCAAATCACATCCATAAAATCGGGAAACGAACAGCCTCCCACTACCGGCTACAGGTAAAACGCATTCACATGGCCATCATCAATGACATGCGAAAGATTTCCGACACGGTCTGGGAGTTACCGACGAATTACAAAGACGGCATGCGCGTGCCGGCGCGCATCATCGCGACCGAAAAGCTCGTGCGCGAAATGGACAAAGCCGTTTACCAGCAGATCAGCAACGTCGCCACGCTGCCAGGCATCACCCGCTACGCGCTCTGCATGCCCGACGGCCACAGCGGCTATGGGTTTCCTATTGGTGGCGTCGCAGCGATGGACGTGCATGAGGGCGGCGTGATCTCGCCCGGTGGCATTGGATTCGACATCAACTGCGGCATGCGCCTCGTCATCACCAACCTCACGGTCGACGACGTGCAACCGCGTTTGAAAGAAATCGTCGATCTTCTCTTCCAGCGCGTGCCGGCCGGCGTCGGCAGCCACGGTTTTTTGAAAATCTCGCGTGACGAGTTTCGCGAAATCGTCGAACAAGGCGCGCGCTGGTGCGTTGAACACGATTACGGCTCGGACGAAGACCTCGAAGTCACGGAGGAGAACGGCTGCATCTCCGGCGCAGACGCGGCCAAAATCAGCGACCGCGCGATTGATCGAGGTCATAACCAGGTCGGCACGCTTGGCTCGGGCAATCACTATCTCGAAGTGCAGATCGCGCGCCCCGAGGATGTGCGCGACAAAGAGCTCGCTGCAAAGTTCGGGATCACTATCCCGAACCAGATCGTCATCATGTTCCACTGCGGCAGCCGCGGTTTCGGGCACCAGGTTGCGACCGATTACCTTCAGGTTTTCTTGAAAGTGATGGAGAGCAAATACGGCATCAAGGTCCTTGATCGCGAACTGGCGTGCGCGCCGTTTGAATCGCCAGAGGGTCGCGATTATTTCGCCGCGATGAAGTGCGGGCTCAACATGTCGTTCGCAAACCGGCAGGTGATCCTTCACCGCATCCGCGAAGTTTTTTCCGAAGTTTTCGGGCGCAGCGCCGAAGATCTCGGGATGCGGATGATCTACGACGTCGCGCACAACACCGCGAAGCTAGAAAAGCACGATATCGATGGAAAAGAGAGAAAACTCCTCGTGCATCGCAAAGGCGCAACGCGCGCGTTTGGCCCCGGGCATGAGGAAGTGGCCCCTCGCTACCGAGACATTGGCCAGCCGGTGATCATCGGCGGCAGCATGGAAACTGGCTCGTATCTTCTCGTCGGAACATCATCGGGTGCGGAAACATTTTTTAGCACCGCGCACGGCAGCGGCCGCACGATGAGCCGCACCAAAGCGCGCAAACAATGGCACGGCAAACAGCTCCAGCGCGACCTAGAAGCGCGCGGCATTTACATCCGTAGTAATTCCTGGGCTGGTCTCGCCGAGGAAGCCGGCGCTGCTTACAAAGACATCGACGAAGTGATCGAAGCGACGGAGCTGGCCGGCATCAGCAAGCCAGTAGCGCGATTCACGCCGATCGGGAATGTGAAAGGATGAACAGAAATGCACATTCGCACGCCGATTACCTTGATCACCGGACCGCTTGGCAGCGGCAAGACCACGCTGCTGCGCCACATTCTCGCAACAAAGGCGGCAAAGATCGCGATCGTGATGAACGAATTCGGCGAGATCGCAATCGACACGAAAGTGATCGACGGGAAAAACGTGCGCATCGCCGAGCTCGGCGGCGGCTGTGTTTGCTGCTCGTTGCTCGGTGAGTTCGAAGCCGCGGTGAAAGAGATCATCGAGAAAATCGATCCCGACATCATCGTCGTCGAGACCACAGGCGTGGCTGAGCCAGAGGCGCTCGCGTTCAACATCCAGGAAGCGCTCCCACAATGCCGCACCGATGGCATCGTGTCGGTGGCGGATGCTGACGGGCTAGTTCGCTTTCCCGAGATTGGCCATACCACGGGCCTCCAATTCGAGAGCGCAGACATTTTGCTTTTGAACAAAATCGATCTTGTAGACCGGCACCAGATCGAACCGTTGGAAACGAAACTGCGCGAAATTAATCCGACCGCAGCGATCGTTCGCACCGAGCGGTGCCAGATCGACCCCGAGCTATTGTTCGGCATCGGCCGGGAGAGAAAGGTGGCGCCGCCTGAGTACAAACATCAGCCCGAATTCGAGTCGTTCACATTCAGCTCCGACAAAACTTTTTCTCACGATTCCTTTGAACGCTTTGCAGACGGTCTGCCCGCAAGTGTGCATCGGGCGAAAGGCTTCGTGCTTTTTCCTGATGGTGCGCAGCTTTTCAATTTTGTGGCCGGCCGCTGGGACTTGGAGCCGTTCGAGACGGATCGTACGGACTTGGTCTTCATCGGCAAAGAAATCGCGGCTCAAAAACCAGCGATCCTCCGTGCGCTCGATGCGTGCGCGCACCCAGACAACAAATGACGAAGGAAGCCGAAGCCAGAATGACGAAAGGATTTACGCGCCCGCTTCGAGTTTCGACATTCGTCATGAGTCATTCTCCTAATGCCTTTTCACTACCTCGAAGAAATCGGGACCGCCGACATCGCGTTTGAAGCCACAGGGCGTGATCTGCCGGAATTGTTCACTGCTGCGGCCGACGCGACAATGAACGTGATGATCGACAATCTCGAAGCGATCGAGCCGCGCGAAACGCGGCGCCTAGAGCTGAAGAACGACGCGATCGACATGCTCCTTTTCGATTTTTTGCAGGAGCTCATTTACTTCAAAGACGCCGACCGTCTTTTGCTGCGCATTCGCGAAGTGCAGATCGACGAAAAAGACGACGCCTATTCTTTAAATGCGACAGCCGCGGGCGAGTCGTTGGATCCAGCGCGTCACCGGCAGCGCGCAGACGTCAAAGCTGTTACGCTCCACGATTTCCGCGTCGAGAAAAGCGACGACGGATGGAAGGCCAATGTGCTTCTGGATATTTGATCTGGAAAGTTTCCGGGGTGACGACGGAATTGTAGCGGTGCGGGCGTCGCGCTCATCCGCAGCCGACACAGCTGGCACTACAGTCCTTCCCTATTTCGGTTCCAGCGCGACGTAGCTACTGCGCCCCTGGCTATAGACGCGCATCAGAATTTTTTCGTTTGGTTTCAGCTTCTTGCTTAGGGCGACGAGGTCTTTCGCATTCTTAACAGGCTGCTTATTGACTTCCTGGATCACGTCGCCTTCGCGCAGGCCGGATTGCGCGGCGGGCGATGCAGAGTCGAGCTCGACGATGACGGCGCCCTGAATCTCCTTCGGTATACGGTCTTCGGTGTGCACGTCGTCGGTAACATCCGCGACAACGACAGCGCCGAAGACCGTAGATTTTTCGGGCTGCGCGCTTTCCTCAGAAGAGGCTTCGGTCGCGGGCTGGATCGCAGCAGCCGGCATCTCGACAAGATCGACATCGAGTGTTTTCTTCTGGCCACCGCGATTGACCTCGATTTGCACCTTCGTCCCGGGCGACATCGAACCGATCGTCAGACGCAGCTCGTGCGCATCGCCGATTTTCTTTCCGTTAACCGATGTGATCACGTCACCGGTTTTAATCCCAGCTTTCTCCGCGGGACTTTTCGGACTGACTTCACCGACGAGCGCGCCGCTCACTTGCGCCTTAAGCTTCATCGCGTCGGCCAGCTCGGGCGTAAGCGTCTGCACTGAGGTGCCGATGTAACCGCGGATAACGCGGCCTTTTTCGCGCAGGCTCCGCATGACATCGCGAGCGAGATTCGCCGGAATAGCGAAGCCGACGCCCTGGTTTCCACCGCTGCGGGTCAAAATCGCGCTGTTGATTCCGAGGAGGCGGCCCTCGGTATCAACAAGCGCTCCGCCGGAGTTGCCCATGTTAATGGCCGCATCGGTCTGGATAAAATTTTCGTAGTCGACAATGCCCATGCCGCCGCGGCCGACGGCGCTGATGATCCCCATGGTGACCGTTTGCCGCAGGCCGAACGGGTTACCGAGGGCCAGTACAACGTCGCCGGCACGCGCTTTGTCACTGTCGGCAAACGTAATCGCCGGCAGATTTTTCTCCTCGATTTTTAATAGCGCGACATCGGTGCCGGGATCAGCGCCGACTTTCTTTGCCTTGTATTTGCGGAGCTCAGCGCCAAGCCCGACCATGATTTCGTTGGCTTTCGCAACGACGTGGTTGGCGGTGAGAATATATCCATCGGCGCTGACGATGACGCCCGAGCCGAGGCCTTCGAGCGTCTGGTTGCCTTGCGTATGCGGAAGTTGGCCACCGAAAAATTCGCGTAACGTTTCGTCCGAAAGCGGAAACGGCAGAACGGTTTTCGACACATTCTGAGTGGTAAACACTGTTACGACGGTTGGCGCGACCTTTTCGACGATGGGCGCGAAGCTCGTGCTCGCCCCTTGCAGTGGTCGAACAGGTTCCTGCGCCGGAGACGAAAGCTTGCCCGCACAGACCAACAGCATCGTCAGCAGCACGCTCGCCACAGTGAGTCCGCCTCCCCGTGGCGGACGAGATTGAGAATTTCCCCTTCGCACAAAAATGCCCTCGTTTTGAAAAGAATCGGATGCTCACGCGCGGTCGGTTCCTTTTCAGAAATTCGAGCCCAAGGCGTACACGCCAGCGCCCGTACGCGCGACCTCCCGGTGTGTCCACGCGTTTGACTTTGAGCGCGCGAATTGACTCCGAAAGTGTTCGCGAGTTGATCGCATGACGCTCGGAAACGATTCTCTTGCCCGGTGAAGCCCACATTTCTCGGCACGCGTGGCGAGATCAACGCACGAACACGGCGGCATCGCATGCACAGCTCGCTGCTGGTGTCGTATCGTGACGCCAGCGTGATGATTGATTGCGGCCTCGATTGGCTCGGGAAATTTGAACGGCTGCATCCCAACGCGATCGTCCTTACCCATGCGCATCCGGACCACGCGTGGGGGCTGAGAGATGGCGCTCACTGTCCGCTGCACGCGCCGCAAAAGACGTGGCGAACGTTAAAAAACTGCCACATCGAAGATCGACATCTGATTAAGGAACGGAAGCGAACCGAGATTTGCGGCATCACTTTTGAAGCTTTCCCGGTTGAGCACTCGATCCTCTCCAGCCGTCGGATATCGGATCAACGCGGGCCGAGCGTGCGTTTTTTATGGGCCTGATCTTCTTTTCATTCATGAGCGCTCGGCGGCGCTGAAGAATGTGCAGCTTTACATTGGGGACGGCGCGACGCTCACGCGGTCGTTCGTTCGGAAGCGCGGCGATGCCCTCATCGGGCATACGACCGTCCGTTCGCAATTGGGTTAGTGTACGAAAGAGGGGATACTGCGAGCAATCATCACGCACTGCGGCTCCGAGATTGTCACTGGCGATGAGCGTGGCCTGGCAGCAAAGCTGCGCGGGATAGGGAGTGAATGCGGACTCGAAGCGCACATTGCCGACGATGGGATGGAGTTGATTCTGCGATGAACAAGAGTCGATACAGAAAGACAAAAAGTCATGCGGCTGGAATAGCGTGATGCAACGAAGTATTTTGTATGAAGTCGTTTCCAATCTCGCTAATTGCATTGATCCTTTTGTCGCTCACGGCCATCACCGCGCAGGCGCAGGCGCCGGAAGAGAAATCGTCGGTGCCGCTGAAAGCCGTTGCTGTGCTCCACCCCACACAGGGCAACAACGTTAGCGGCACCATCACGTTCACTGAAGTCGCGGACGGGGTTCAAGTCCACGCGGAGGTTACTGGCCTTACTCCGGGCAAACACGGGTTTCATGTCCATGAATTTGGCGATTGCACGACGGCCGATGCAAGTTCTGCTGGCGCCCACTTTAATCCAACGAAACAGCCACACGCGGCCCCCGATGCGACCGCCCGACATGTTGGCGACATGGGCAACATCGAGGCGGACACTTCGGGTGCGGCAAAATTGGACTACCTCGATCACAATATGTCTCTGGCAAATGACGAGCGATCGATTATTGGCCGTTCCGTTGTGGTTCACGCGAAAGCGGACGATCTCAAATCGCAGCCGGCAGGCGACTCGGGAGCGCGCGTTGCCTGTGGCGTGATCGGGCGGGCGAAAAGCCAATAGTGCCGCCGATTCAACTGAGAAGCAAAGTTATTTCGCGCCGTTGACCGGAACGGTCGCGAACGTCCGATTTATTCTTGCCATGAAAGTCCTCATCGAAGGCGGCGAAGAGATCGAGATATTGTTCAACATAACGAGTGAGCAGAAATTTTTCGCGCACAGTTTCGCGAGCCTTTTGTCCTATTTCCTCGCGCAATTTCTCATCCTTCAGTAAGCGAACGATGCCTTCGGCGGCTTCTTCGACCGACGAAACCAGAAAACCATTCACGCCGCTTTCGATCTGGTAGCGAATTCCGCCGACGTTTCCGCCGATCACAGGTGTCCCTTTCCACATCGCTTCGGTAACCGTGAGTCCGAATCCTTCACGCAGCGATTTTTGGAGAACGACCGCTGCACGGGTTTGCAACGCGTTCACCAGCGCAGTGTCGTCCCGCT
>Ga0193713_1000025_pt1 | contig 40372 bp, 31 predicted proteins | sample H3a2metaG_FD_143054 | JGI IMG/M metagenome (GOLD analysis project Ga0193713, IMG submission 143054) | Soil microbial communities from a riparian zone of the East river system, Colorado, United States - H3a2 | ecosystem: Environmental > Terrestrial > Soil > Riparian zone | place: USA: East River... | reverse complement strand
CCTGGAAGCGCACATCTTCATGCCGCGCGATACGCCGCAGGCAAACATCATCGAGTGTCGTGAGTTGGGCGCTCATGTGACGTTGATCAACGGATTGATTACGGATTGCGGGGCCGAGATCGCGCGGCGGGAAGCGAAGGAAGGCTGGTTTGACATGTCCACGCTCAAGGAGCCGTATCGCGTCGAGGGGAAAAAGACGCTCGGCTATGAATTAGCAGAGCAATTCAAGTGGCGATTGCCCGATGTAGTTCTTTATCCCACCGGGGGTGGGACCGGGCTCGTCGGAATGTGGAAGGCGTTCGATGAAATGGAAGCACTCGGCTGGATCGGGAAAAAGCGCCCTCGGATGTTTGCGGTGCAAGCCAGTGGTTGCGCGCCAATCGTTCGTGCGTTCGAAGCCGGAGAAAAAAACGCCGCAGAATTTCCTGAGGCGCACACGATCGCCTCTGGTCTGCGTGTTCCCAAAGCGATCGGCGATTTCCTGATCCTGAACATCCTTCATCAATCGAACGGCGGCGCCATCGCTATTGATGACGTAGAAATGATCCGAATAGCCCGCGAAGTGGGATCAAGCGAAGGTCTCTTCGTTGCGCCCGAAGCCGCCGCGTGCTTCGCTGCTCTAAAGTCGCTCCGTTCCGCTGGCAAAATTGGTTCCGGTGAACGCGTCGTCATTTTCAACACTGGGTCCGGAATCAAGTACCTCGACTGCTACCAAGACCAGTAAGGAATCGCTCATTTCCGTTTACCCACGAAGATCGAGATCCGTTTAGCGAAAGCCTTCGCGGGCTCGGCGTAGAAACGTCGTCCGAGTTCGAGCGCATTTGTGCGCAATCGTTTGCCTCGTTTACGGATTAGCTTCTCGAGTTGTGCGAGTTCGTCACGGAGCGTTTCATCGCCGCATTCCTTCTCCAGGCGCGCCCAAAGAAAATTCAAATCGTGCTCGCGCCCCAGTAACTCGCCCAGAACTTCCGCGTCGTGGGCCATCTCTGTGAGAACCACGCGATTAAGCGGCTGCAAAATGCGCAACTGATACCAGAGATCTTTCACTCGCTTGCGCCAGGCATGAAAATTTTCCGGGTCCGGGTCGTTAATTGTTTTTGCGAGGCGGCGTTGGCCTCGCTTGTAGATCTTTCCCACCGCACCGTAAACTTGCTTCCAGGTCAAACCCTCCAGCGGCCATTTCAATAGACGCGTTTCCACGCGTTCCAGTTGTGGAATGGCTTGTTTTTGCCAGCCGGCAAACGCCGCGGAAAAACTTTCACGTTCCAGCGACAATAATTCTTCGATGCGCGGAAATGGGCTGTCGTGTGGCCCTTTTGCAGTCTCGTCGCGCAATTGAATGAGTGTTTGCAGCCGCACTTGCGCATCGCGCAAGTCCGAAACAAGCCGTCCGATTCTGCGCACGCAGCGGTCCTCACGCGTATGCCGGTCCCTGCCGACTTCGGGAATGGCAAGAGGCATCGCCGCCCGCAGCTTTTTAAGGTGCTTACGCACTTCGTGTACGGTGATACCCCGTTGTTTTGCGGGGTGCCGACACAACTCCAGAGCAAACTCGATCTGTTCCCGGAAGACTCTTTTCAGTCCGTCTGGCAATGGTTCGCGTAATTTCAAACGGAAGCCCATAAGCTTTCCTACTTACTCATTGGCGAGTCGCACGTTGCTGTAACGTTTTTCTCCGGTTACCTCTCGTCCAAACCAGGAAGGCGGCTTGAATTTTCGGCAGGTGGCGCGGTCGGCGAATTCCACTTCCGCTACTACGAGACCGGCGTGTCTGCTCTGATAAATGTCAATCTCAATGAGTAGATTTTTCCAGGGAATTTCGCAGCGCACCTTGCGCAATCGTCTTCCGGCAGTCCCTGGCCAAAGCGCTGCGAACTGCTTTGGGCTAAGCCTGATCTCGCGTTCTTCCCGGTGGCTGCCGCGGCCCACTTTGAAAGTCAGCGTTGCGGCGCTGCCTTTTTTGCGGAGACGGACCTGTCTGCCTGCGGGTTCGCTCGCCAGATAACCTTGTTCGATAACATAGCACCGCGAGCTCTTCAGTCTATCGGGCAGCCGTTTAAGCAAAAATTTGCGTTCAATTTCCCGATTGTTTGCTACTGGACCGTTGTTTGGCACAAGGCCAACATGCTAAACGCGATGAGCTTGCTGTCGAGATTTTCGCGTTGGCAACGAGACGCAGGTGGAACGCGCTGTCCTCAACGCTTTGGGAAAGCGGCTCTGCCGCCGGTCTTAGCAGCGGCGATGTGTTAACGGGAATCAACTAGCGCCTTCGGCGATTTCCATCGTCTTCAGGAGAAGCCAATCCACCTTAACGATTAAGTCAGTGCGCGCTGGAAGAATTCGTGCAGTGCGCCGGCGGCTGCCAGGATTGGCCAGGCTGAGATCGCCCCGATTATCGCAAAGAACAGCGCCTCGACTACAAACTCCAAACTGTTTTCCCTCGCAAAGTAGGCGCGGGTTAATTCATGGAGCGATCGACGCCCTCTCGATCTTTTGTTTGCACTTCTGAAGACCGTTCTCCTCACTGTAATCACATTCATAGCTAGACATTCGATAAACCCGTCCGTGCAATGCGTCAGGTTACGAATTGTCAAAAGGGCGTGACGATCCAGTAACAACCGGGGAAGCCCGCGTGGTTCGTTAAACAGTTAAACGTTGAAGCGGGGAAGCGATAACAAGAATCGACGGCTTCGAGGCTTAACTTGTCAGCATACTTTCTTTGCGCCCCGGTGAATCGACTGTTTGCCCTCTTCCGGCGTGAGTTGCCGAGAATGGATCATAGCTGACCAGCGAGATGCTGCCGTCCTCGCCCTCAACAAGTGCCGAGCAACTCTCTACCCAATCACCGCAGTTGTAATATGTGACCTTGCCAAATTCCCGAATGGCCGGGCTATGGATATGGCCGCATAGAACGGCATCTACGTGATAGCGTTCCGCATAATGCGCGACAGCAGCTTCGAATTTACCGATGAAGCTGACGGCGTCTTTCACCCGCCGCTTTGCATACGCGCTAAGCGACCAGTACCCTAGACCGAACCGTCGTCTGACGAAATTGATGAGCGGATTCAGCGAGAGCAAGAATTGATAGCCAACGTCGCCAGCGAATGCCAGCCACTTCACATTTTGCACCACCGCATCCAGTTCGTGTCCGTGAATGATTAATATGCGTTCTCCACAGGCCGTCACATGAACGGCGTTCTCCTTGATGTCGATATTCCCATAAGCACCGAAGAAGCTGGTTACTAGCTCGTCGTGATTTCCCGGAATATAAATTACGCGAGTGCCCTTGCGCGCCTTGCGCAGGATTTTTTGGATGACGTCGTTATGTTGCTGCGGCCAATAAATTCCGCGACGTAGCGACCAGATATCGATGAGATCCCCCACAACGTAGAGCGTCTCGAAGTCGTTCTCGCGAAGAAAATCGAGCAGCGCCGTGGCGTTGCAGCCGCGCGTGCCCAGATGCGTGTCGGAGATCCAGCCGGTGCGATAACGCTTCGGCACCAGCAATTGTTCTGGAGATTTCCCAAATGAAAAACGTTGTTGGGCGGCGAAAATTCGCTCCGAATCCCTCCGAGGAAATGTGGACGCTTGCATTCCCGGTCGGCGGCAAGCGTAAGAATCAACCTGCCTGACGGCAAAAGAATTACTGTTACGTTTGTGTGGCAAAACGGCGACCGTTAGCAAAAAGTCCGCCGCGGGAAATTCCCGCGGCGGACTTTGATTGACCTAACCGGACTAGAATTTAAAACTCAGATCCGCTTGGAATATTTGATACTGATCCACCGGATTGATATTGATGTTGTCCCCAATTCCGCCGGTGCCGATTGAGTCATCGATGCGCCACGCGTAGGCCCACGTGAGGTTAAGGACCACGGCATCAGCGAACATGTACCCGGCTCGAACAGCCACGCCTTCCAGGTTCACGGTGCTGTTGAACAGATCTGAATCGACCAGGTTCGGATCCAGTGCGTACTGGTCCTGGTGTTGCCACCAGGCATCGATTTGCCAATCGTGCTTCTTCTTCAACTGTCCAATGCTGAGGCCGATCTCGTATGCGTAACGGTCGCCACCCTTGTCTGGATGCCCTGCGGCAGTGGCACGATCGTCCGCTTCGAAGTTCGTTGCAAAATCCCCGAAGATGCGCATTGGAATTTTCCCAACTTTCCAGCCAATCTCGGCAGGGATGTCGAAAACCAAAAGACTATTAATACCCGTTTGATTGCCACCTGGATCGCCTGAGAAATGGATGTTAAACGTGTTGCCGTCGCCGGTGTAGTTGTAGAGGGTTGGTGCGAGCTGGAAGTACGCGATGTGCGGCAAATCGAACCTCGCTCCAACCTGCCAGCCTAGCATGAATGCATTGGCAAGCGGGGTCTGCTGAGTCTCACCGCCTATTGGCTGCGTCGTTGTCGGGGGCGGTCCAATTGGGTTTGACGGGTTAGAATCATCATAGACAAACTGGCCGAAGTTCGCGAAGACGTCGATTTTCACCAACGGTTCCGATGGAGGTGGCGGAGCTACATTTTTCCCGTCCTTGCTGTAGGACACTGGCTCAGCTGCTCCGCCACCGATGGTGAACGTGTGCTTCCACTGCTCGGCTAATCCTTCCGGGTTGATGTCCTCGTCCCACACCATTCGCGTGGTGACGAACGGGTTCGGCATCCGTCCGCCAGTAAACGTAAAGCCCGGGAAGCCCTTGTAACCACCGTATGCCTGGCCGACGAAAACGCCGTCGCTGCCCTTTGCGAACGGTCCACCACCACCCGGTGAGGTGCTCGAGGTATCGTCACCGAACGTTACGTTCGTTGAACGCGGACTGGCGCTCGTCTCCAAGCGTACGCCGAAGAACCAGTCATCAAGCAGCGTACCGCGCAATCCGATGCGCAAACGATAACGTTCACGTTCGCGCTCCTGCCAGTCATTTGGGTTTGTCGGATCGTTACTCGGGAGTCTGCCACCGCGGTATTCATAGCGCAGACGCAGATCACCAAAGAGCTCCAATTCAGTGATCGCCGGAAACAATTTCCATTTTTCGGCGCTTGATAAGTCAGGCACGAGTTTCTCGACATATGATTTTCCGTCGCTGGCCACTTCGGTTTTGGTCTTGCCTTCCGGTGCCAGCGCGGGCGCCCATGTCGTGCGCTTCTTTAATCCCGAAACCTCCCGTTCAAGCTCGGCATTGCGCTTTTGTAGCTGGCTGACGGCCTGTTCGAGCTTTTGCAGCCGATCGGCATCGGATCCTTGAGCTCTTAGCGGCTGCGCCGCCAGTGAAACAACTGCAGCCAGGCTCGCGCCCACTGCCCGTAAGAGGGTTTTCCTGGTGAACATTCGGTTTCTCCTTTGTTATGATGGTTTTCAGCTGCCTCAGGGGACGCGTTCCAGTAAACGCGGTCGAGGCTAGAAGCCGATTGTTACAACTTCAAGACGAAAACGTGAGGGTTCGGCAGCCCGTGAAAATTTGCGCTGGACTCTTTAAGAATCAACCGGCACTGCTGCAAAGGAATTACGTTACGTTTGTGTGAACCAAAGCCATAGTCCGAGCGAGCGCCGAAGAATGTGATCGAAACGCGGACGGCGAGCCTGGTAACAGTTTCTTCGCGTTACCCGAGCTCAATTTTTTTGTCCGATGCTTGAGACCAAATCGACAATCAGAGAGTCGATCTTGCGCAGGTCTTTGCGTCGGCCTTTCTCCGGTTTCAGTTTCCGATTGCGAACGATGATCGTAAGATCGCGGATTTGGTGCAGCGTTCCGCGAGAGACCTGTTCGATCGGACCGCATGCTCTGAGCACGGCGAGACAGACAAGCAGATCATTTTCAAGCCGGGCTATGTATGCCCTGGCGGTCGTTCGCAAATCGCGGTGCAACCCGTGAAGTTCCGATTCAAGCATCGTGACCGGCGACGACTCCCGCCGTCCTCCACGACGGGCTTGTTTACGTTTCGCCTTTGCTTTCATTCTGCGGAGCCAATCAGTTTGCACCGTGGCGGCTGAATGGAGCCGAAGATGCGTTTTTCGCGGTAAACAACGATTAGCCGCAAAAAAAAGCCCGCCACGGGAAATTCCCGCGGCGGACTTTGATTGACCTAACCGGACTAGAATTTAAAACTCATATTCGCTTGGAATAATTGATATTGGTCTTCCGGATTGATGGTTATGGCGTCGGGAGTTCCCCCCGTGCCGAGGCGCCCGTTGATACGCCAGGCATACGAGTAGGTGATGTCGAAGACTACGGCGTCAGCCAGCATGTAGCCGGCTCGTGCGACGACGCCTTGCTGATTCAGCAGGGCGTTGAACAGGTCTGAATCAATCAGGTTCGGATCCAGCGAGAATTGTTCCTGGTGTTGCCAATAACCCTCGATCAGCCAATCGTGCTTCTTCTTTAGCTGACCAATACCGAGACCAGCTTGATACGCGTAGCGTTGGCCGCTCTTGTCTGGGTGCCCGGCGGCCGTGGCACGATCGTCCGCTTCGAAGTTCGTTGCAAAATCCCCGAAGGCGCGCATTGGAATTTTCCCAACCTTCCAGCCGATCTCGGCGGGGATGTCGAAAACCAAAAGACTGTTGATACCCGTTTGATTGCCACCGGGATCGCCTGAGAAATGCACGTTAAACGTGTTGCCGTCGCCAGTGTAGTTGTACAGGGTTGGCGCAAGCTGGAAGTACGCGATGTGCGGGAAATCAAACTTCGCCCCGACCTGCCAGCCGAGCATGAATGCATTGGTGTCCGGGGTGAGCTGAGTCTCACCGCCTATTGGCTGCGTCGTTGTCCCACGTGGGCCAATTGGGTTTGTCGGGTTAGAATCGTCATAAACAAACTGACCGAAGTTCGCGAAGACGTCGATTTTCACCAACGGTTCCGATGGAGGTGGCGCCGCTACGTTTTTCCCGTCCTTGCTGTAGGACACTGGCTCCGCAGCTCCGCCACCGATGGTGAACGTGTGTTTCCATTGCTCGGCCAACCCTTCGGGGTTGATGTCATCATCCCACACCATTCGCGTGTTGACGAACGGGTTCGGCATTCGGCCGCCGGTAAACGTAAACCCGGGGAAACCTTTGTAACCGCCGTACGCCTGTCCGACAAAGACGCCGTCGTCACCCTTTGCGAACGGTCCGCCACCACCGGGCGAGCTGGGCGATGTGTCGCCGCCCATGGTGACGTTTGTTGATCGTGCGCTGGCGCTCGTCTCCAAGCGGACGCCGAAGAACCAATCATCCAGAAGGGTTCCGCGAAGGCCTATGCGAAGACGATAGCGCTCGCGTTCGCGCTCCTGCCAATCATTTGAGTTATCCACACCGAGCTGAAAGTGGTTGGGAAGTCTGCCACCGCGATATTCATAGCGCAGGCGGAGATCGCCGAAGAGCTCCAATTCGGTGATTGCTGGGAACAATTTCCATTTTTCGGCACTTGATAACTGGGGCACGAATTTCTCGACATATGTCTTTCCATCGCTGGTCACCTCCGTTCTGGTTTTGCCTTCCCCAGCCACAGGCGCCCAAGACGTCCGCTTCTTTAATCCCGAAACCTCCTGTTCAAGTTCGGCATTGCGCTTTTGTAACTCGTTGACGGCTTCTTCGAGTTTTTGCAGCCGCTCGGCATCGGATCCTTGAGCTCTTAGCGGCTGGGCCGCCAGTGAAAGAACTGCAGCCAGGCTCGCCCCGGCTGCGCGTAAGATGGTTTTTTTGGTGAACATTCGTTTCTCCTTTTTTGTGATGATTTTTCAGTTGTCTGAGGGGACACGGTTAAGTGAACGCGTGGAGGCTAGAAACCGATTGTTACAGGCGTATGACGAAGAAGTAACAATTCGGCGAACTTTGTCGCGGGCATCAAGGAACGGCAGCTTCCAAGCCGCCGAGCAAAAATAAGACGACTAGACAGCCGTCCCTCTTGTCCGCTTCAGTGAAACGCCGGCCTTACGGCGTCGCTGTTGGTTGCGCCGCGGGCGCCGGAGAAGAAGCAGGAGATGCCTGAATTGGCGAACTTGCTGGAGAAGAAACGGGCGAAGCCTGAGGTGTTGCCGGGACGGGAGAAGTAGCCGGAGCAGCTTGCTGTTTCATCAGCTCGCGCCGGAACGCGCTCTCCCCGCCGGTGCCCCGATGCGCATACAAAACCGACAACCCCAACGTAAGGGCGAAGAAAATGCCAGCTAGCCAAGCCGTAAACTTCACCAGCACGTTCGTCGTTTGCGCGCCGAAAATGTTTTCCGTGACCGCTCCGCCAAATGCCGCTCCCAAGCCTTCGCTCTTTGGGCGTTGCATCAAGATCACGAGCACCATGAGCAGGGCCACCAGAACAAAAAACACCGACAGCAGGTTGATCAGCAGATTCATCGGGGCGGAAAATATGAACGTTAAATGATGAATGTCGAATGACGAATGACGAACCAGCACTCATTCGAGATTCGTCATCAACTCGTCATCGGTCAGTCGATGTTCGTCATTCTTTTGATCGCGTTCCAGATCACATCCAGCTCGACAAGATTCGCATCACCGAGTTGTTTCCCTTGCCTTTGCAGTTCGTCCTCTAATCGATTAAAACGGGCGACGAATTTGTCAGTCGCGCCTTGCAGCGCGCTTTCCGCATCGAGTTTGCATTTCCGTGCGAGATTGACAACTGCGAAGAGCAGATCGCCTACTTCGTCCTCGATCGATTTCCGATCTTGCTCCAGGAGGGCCTGTTTTAATTCCTGAATTTCTTCTTCAACCTTAGCGATCACGTCGCGCACTTCGGTCCAGTCGAAATTCACACGGGCAACCTTCGACTGCGCTTTTTGCGCGCGCATCAGAGCAGGGAGTGCCAGGGGCAAATCATCGAGATAATGCCCGCCTGCATCGCGGCCAGCTCTATCTGTTTTTTCGGCGCGCTTGATCGATTCCCATTGTTTTAGTACTGCACCGCTGTCGCGCGCATCGCTGCTGCCGAAGACATGCGGGTGACGCCGGATCAGTTTCTCCGTTACATCCTTGAGCACGCCGTTGATGTCGAACCGGTCGGATTCGCTCGCGATTTCGGCGTGCATCACGATCAGCAGCAGCAGGTCGCCGAGTTCTTCGCGAAAATTCGCGCTATCGTTGGCGCGCACCGCGCCTGCCACTTCGTATGCCTCTTCGATCAAAGCGGGCAACAACGATTCATGGGTTTGCTCGCGATCCCACGGGCAGCCGCCGGGAGCGCGTAGCTTTGCAACGATTTCGCAAAGCTGCCGGAAGGGGACCTTGGATGGTTGATTCTCGATATCAGGCGGCATGTCGCATTTGTCGACGCGCGGCGGTCAGGCCCTACCCTCAAATCCGCCAGAGCGAACGGTGCGTACCGAATTCTGAAATTTCGCCGGAAGACTTCTTGCTGACGTAAATCGTGATGGAAATCACACTCACAAACGTGCCCGCAAAAACCAGTGCCACCAGCCAGGACGGAATGTGCCCGATGCGCATCGCCTGGTAAAACGACACCACATCGTTAATTGGCTCGCTGGCATGCAAAAATACCTTCGTCACCCACGCCATCAGGATGAGAATGAAAATGAAAACATAATTGCGTTTCAATCGGCGCCCGACCGCTTCCAGTTTGCTGATCTTGAAGCAGGGCAGGATCAAATCTTCGCAAACGAGTTTTTTCCATTCGCCCTGCAGCATCTCGCGATTTTCCATCACCATCGGAACAAGAAAATGCGCTTCGAGCATCCGGACGCGCGCGCGGAAAGCATCGTAAAAACGGTAGCGCCGAGCCTCAATCCAGAGAAGCACCCACACAATGGCAAGATTGAAAAAGAAAATGATGTGCGGCACATCGCGAGTGGAGAATGCAATGGTGATAATGGCGGTGGTGCTGGTGATCGCCCAGTTTGTGGTCACATCGAGCCGCTGCCGCCACACCATGATCCGGCCCATTTCGCCGCGGTAAAAATGCGACATCGCGTTGACATAGCCCGGATCATAAATGCTCCGTTGTACAGAGACGGTCCTCTCTTCATTTTCTGCTAGTGCTGCGTTTTCAGTTGCCACGATTGCGTATTTAACTGGATAACTGGCTTTGCCGGATAATCCAATAAATCTCTGCTCCCAATGGCTATCTCGCTGACCGATCTTCTCGACGAAAAACAGGTGTTCCTCGGGTTGCGCTCCAGGAAAGTGCCAAACGCGCTGCGCGAGATCATCGAGTTGGTGGCGCAAAGTCGGAAGATCGCGGATCCGGAAGCGTTCTTTGAAAAAGTGCTTGCGCGCGAGCAGGCGCACCCCAGTGTGGTCGAAAATGGTGCGGCATTCCCTCACGCGCGGACGGACCTGGTTGATGAAATAGTCGTTGGCGTTGGTCGCAGCCACACCGGGATACCATTCGGTCACAACGGAGTACGCGCCCGTTTGATTTTCGTAATCGGTGTTCCAGAACGGTTAGTGAACGATTATCTGATTTGCGTTGGGTCGCTCGTCCGGCTGGTAAGAGATGACGCGATACGATCGGCGCTGCTGCACGCCCAAACCCCCCGCGAATTTATCGACGCGCTTACGGCGAACCTCTAGCCGGAGACGACTTGCCCGCCGTAGTCTTGGCGAAGGCGGATGACCCCGCCGGCATCACCGATGCCGGCTACAGCTGCGCCGAGGCTCGCTCGGGTTCGATCTCGCTAAACGCCACGGAGGCAGTTGCGCTCCTGCGGTATCGCCAGATTGCGAACGCTACGAACAAAAGATCGAGAGCAACAAATATCGCCACGTAAGTCTCGCCGCCAATGCCGAAGCCATAGCTATGCAGACCTTTGCCGAGGACAAAGTTCACGCCGTACCACGCCATTAACACCGCGAGGAAACAAACTACGCTTGCAACTGCGAGGCCGAACTGCGTCCACCAACCTGCCAGCCGGCCGTGCAATGCCAGGATGTAACAAAGCAACGCGATCAATGCCCAGGTCTCCTTTGGATCCCAGCCCCAGAATCTGCCCCAGGAATAATTTGCCCAGACTCCACCGAGGATTGTTCCAGCCGCGAGCAACAGGACACCGAGCTGAAGCACGCGATAAAGCCAGAAATGCATCGGCGCGTCCGCGCGTGCGGCTGCAGGATTCCGCGCGTATCGCCAGAGCAAAATATGCCCGAAACCCATTGCCAGCGCGAAGGCGGCATAACTTAGCGTGATGGTGAGCACGTGAATCGTAAGCCAGAAGTTATCGCGCAACACAGGGACCAACGGGTCGATGCTCGACGGCATGGCGATGGGCATTTGATGCACAAGCAACAGCGCGATCAGCGTGACCGGTAACGCCGCCAGCAAATAGATGGGTGCCCGATAACGAACGAAAAAGATCATCCCGAAAAATGAGACCGCGAACGAAACCCAGATGATCGATTCATACATGTTCGTAACCGGCGGGCGCCCGGCAATCATGCAACGCATCACGATCCCAGCCGCGTGAAATGCGAGGCCGAGTACCGCGACTGCGACGCCGATGCTTTGCAGCGCCCCTCCGCGTTTGCGAAGATGCGCCGTAATCAGAATTACCAACGCAATTCCGTAACACCAGATCGCTCGATAAAACGATTCGAAATGATTATAAAAGTATTCAAGACGTAGTCGCTGATCCCCCGGATAAATCGATGGACTCAAGGCGCGCAGATCTTCGCGAAGCTGATTCGCAGCCCGACTAAGGTTAAATCCGTCACCCTGCACGTATGAGTTGGCAACCGTTTGCAATTGAGTGCGGAGGGGTGCGACTTGCGCGTCGGAATAATACTTCGACGATCCCGACGGATCGACCCACGGGTCTGTTTCGTTGGTCGGTGCTGGGACGATCAACAATGCCCTGCCGTCCATTACACGAGCAAGAAGCGTAAGTCGGTCGCTCACACTTAGTGCTTCCTGCTGAGCCCGGGTCAACGGTTTCTCGGCGCGCTTGAGCGCCTGCGCCTCAGTCGCCAGCCGCTGCAGCTCGGCTGATCCGGTTAATTGCGCGAACGAAAATCGTCGCTGCGTTTTATCGAGCCCAAGCTGCTCGACTAACTGGCCCGAAAAGATCAGCACTATTGGCTCGTTCTTCCAATCGTGCGTCTCCGTCAAAGCCGACAACACGAAATCGTTCGGGCGCCATTTTCTGCCTGTCTTATCTGTATATGCCGATCTTCCAGTGACGCGGATCAGCGCTTCTTTTGCAAACGTGTCAATCGGCTTGCGCCGTCCGCCATCTTGAATCGCCAGGAGTCCCCACTGCTTAAAATCGACGCCGCCATTATTCGCACCCGGCAGTTCCGACGCGCCGTAACAAGTGCCTCCAAAAATCGCAGTGATTGCTAGGGGAAAAATAAAGAGGCGTGAAATAAAGGAGCGTGTTTTCAAGTGGCGCGAATGTAATTCTCGCGGAGCGAACTGTCGAGCAAGGCGGCGAGATGACATAATCCTCATTATTATTTAATTCCACATGAAATTTGATAGCCAACTGTGTGCCTCACGCCGGGCCGCCTGGATTACTATAGGCGTTGCGGCAACACGCCCTATTCTCTCATGGGACCAAGGTCCCATATACAGAGCCCGCGGGGGACGACTATTTTTGCAGTTATCATGATTTGTTCATTTCTGAAAACCACTGTGCGCTTTGCGAAATTCGCCTCCCTTATCGCCACTTTCTTCGTCGCCGCTGCCGTGCCGATCGCACGGGGCGCGGATATCATTTCGAACGGTCCTGTCAGTTATATTAAGGGCGGTGCCGCGATCAATCCGCGACCCGGTACGCAAGGTGGCGGAGGCCAGTTCAACTCGCTGTTCTACGTGGTGCCGGGGGAAGGTGAGTCACCGGAACCGGGCCATCCGGACCGACATCAGCTTCCAAATCAACCGTTCTTCATCGCCTACGAGCCGACAGCTGGACCGGTGCAATCGAATGATTGGTGGACGGGTGTCGGGCTCCAATGGTACGTCGATGCAACCAACTCAGGCTGGGCTTTCAGTTGGAACGACGGCGTCATTCGCTCAAGCGGATTCATGAGCGAACCCTTCTACTATCAGTTCGTCGATTTCACCGGTGCGAATGGTTCAGTGCAGCCCCCGCTCCAACCGCCACACGGTCTGCGCCTGTGGAACCAGAATGCGATTGCAGTAAAAACCGATGGCAAGATTCAGCCGAATGACCCGTTCAATGCTGCAAACAACATCGTCGACCGCGGTTTCCTCGCGCCCGAAGTCCAGGCAGTGGTGACCGTCGGCTTGGAAGGCGTACATCCGCTGGGCACGACCAAGCCAACGAGGGGGCCTTGGACGAACGTGCAGGTGCGGCAACATTCGGACTGGGGTGCGGTGCTGACCTACAAGGATGGCCCCAACGAGATGGAGATCACGATGGCGAACGGATCGCCGTTCACATGGCTGGAGCGAAAGCAGGGACAGGCAAATTTTCTGGTATGGGCCGGAGGTCCGACGGACCAGGGCGGTGCGCCTACTGTGTGGCAGAACGAGAATGGCGTGCTTGGACTGACGATTGATTCCTCATTTAACCCAGACAACGCTATCCCTCAGATTGTATCCAAGGCCGCATACTTGGTCATCGCCGACCAAGGTACCTGGGTGCGGACCGACGCCACCAGCGGCAAGCAGTCGATGTTCAGGAACAGTACCGCAACGAAGGTCGTCGTGTTAGCGATGCCGCATAACATCCGGTTCGATACCACTTCACTCCTGCGAGCCGCCACCGACTTGAAGCCCTTCGCATGTAGAAAGGTTGTCGGCACCCAGATCGACTATCCGCCCATTCCCGGTTCTCAAACTTCCGTCAACATAAATGGTGAGACCGTCACATTGGGGTACTCTCCGACAGATCACCGTGTGGCTTTGCAGCTCCGGCTGGACACGCAGCCGTTTTTACCGAACTGCACGGCGCCTGACCCTGTCCAGTTGCTGTTTCCGCATCATTCCAAGTCGTTGCACCCCGGCCAGAGACCGCTGGTGGATGGCCGATACACTTGGAACAGTATTATGGGCCCGTTGAGGCTCTACAAAGCCGGCGCATTCGTGCAGTTGATCGATACCGACGGTTTTCTGCCGTTTTTCCCGGATCAGGTGGTCGACTCCGATTTGCAAAATCCGCTCCAGTCGAGGCAGTTGGCAGTGGAAGACGTTTACGAGACGATGCGAAACTGGTTCTTCCTGGAAGAGTTTCAGACAGGTGGAAACCATATCGATTCGTTTCTTCGCAACATCGGTACCTACGACAATCAACAGTTCAATACCTACGAGCAGAGCCTCTCCACTTTGATCGAGTCGATGACGATCGCAGATCAGTTAGCGCACTCCACCAAGCTAACAGGTAACGATACCTCGACTAACAGCCTGCACGCTTGCCTGTGCAAACCGAAGACTCAGGTGGCGGCAGAGATGCGCGACTACATTTTACAGGCGCTCAAGGAATTAGTCGGACAATGGGCCGACGTTTATACCGCACAGTTTATCCAGTACAACCCCACCTTTAAGACCACCTACGGATTCCCGGCGGGCTTCGGGTCGGTTCAGAATCTGAACGACCATCATTTTCACTACGGATATTTTCTGCGCGCGGCCGCGGCTATCGGTCGCTACGACCGACCGTGGCTCGATGGCTATCTGCCGTTCTTTGACGAGCTGCGCAAGGATGTGGCGAACTATGATCGTTCCAATACTAACTACCCATTCTTGCGTAACTTCAGCCCGTTCTATGGTCACCAGTGGGCCAATGGCACCAGCCAAAACGGCGCCGACCAGGAATCCACGAGCGAAGCGATTAACTTCTCCACTGGTCTCATGGAGCTGGGGCTTATCCTCGGCAACAACGAGTGGCGCGATATGGGCATGTACATGTACGAGCAGGAGATACTCGCTTCGGAACAATACTGGTTTAATCAGGATGCAACGCTGCCCAATTTCGTACCGCGGCCCCCAGTCAATCCTAATGATATCCGCTACAACGGCAACTGGCCTGAGGAGTTCGTGACCTTTCGAGGGCCGGACAACGGTGTTTGGCATACGACGCTGGCCGGGATCCTGGACCAGAGGTTTGTCAAACGAGAGACTTTCTTCGGCGGCATCGATGCGACCTACTTCATCCACCTGATTCCGATGAGCGCCAATACACTTTATGTGGGCAGAAACCAGGCGTGGCTCCAGGCGACCTGGAAGCAATATCTGCTGGATACCGGTGCGCAGGGAAATCCCAATTTCCAGAGCAAGTTTGAAACGTTCATAGGAGCCTGGCAGGCACGCATGCCGGCGAGCGGCCAGGGCATTAACGGGACGGGACTTACCCCAGCGCTGACGCGTATCGCGCGGGAGCATATTTTCCAGCCCTTCGGAACCAATACCATGGCCAAGTACTGGGCGTACACTAACTCCCTGCTAGGACAAGTGGATACATCGATCATTGCTGACACTCCCGCCTATGGCGCATTCAAGGATGCGGGAGGAAGGAGCTCCTTCGTAGCGTACAATCCAACCGACCAAGCCATCACAGTCAACTTCAAAAACCGAGTAACGAACACCGATGTTGCTACACTGAGCGTCCCGGCGCTGTCCATCGTGAGCAAATCCTCGGGCCGTACCTCTACATTCAAACCAAGCCAAATCACTACCCCTGCAGGCAGGCTTTACCTAGGCCCCACGAGCGGTCCGACGCCTCTGCCAATGACCGGACAACTCACCAGCGCGCCGGGCACCTGGCTGCCACCCAATGGGACGTTTCCGTTCCCGAGGTTGTCAACTGATATTAGCAGGATCACGCCTTCGCTCAGCATCGTGCCTGTAGCCACAGGGAACTGCTCAGACGTCGATTTACCCGGAGGCCCGCACTGTGCGGACAGCAACCAAGCGTACGCCGAATGGACCGGCACCTTCAAAGGCACCCTTGTTGGTAGCAAGCCGTTTACCCAGATGGTCGTTTACACCGACCCGGCGCTTCACATCGGTTGGCAGCAAGATCCGAACATTCGCGCAAACACCCACGTAAGAGTTGAATACTTTTTTGATTCCAACAATACGGATCCAGACAGGATTGAGGTGTATACCCTGCCCTCGGCCCATGGCAATAGTTTTGTGATGCTGCAAAACAAGATGACTCCGTACTACTTCGGTTGTTACAGCGAGGTTACGAATGGTGGTGCGTGTGTCAGCAGCGGTCCCAACATGAACTCTGGCCTGTATGGCCCGGATAATCAGGTTCTCAGCCCGGGCAAGATTCAGCTCGACAATCGATTCGCCGACGCAGCACCGTTCCCTGCCAGCGTGACGTGTGGAAAAATTAAAGTGCAAGTGTACGGCCAGGCCGGTGCAGACCAACCGATTAAAGTACCGGTACCGGTCTCAGTGGGTACCTCGCCGCTGTTGGACAGAGCATCCTGGGTGCAGCCGCCCTATGACGGAGGGGAGTGCTCGCCATAGCGATAAATTTATTCGTTTCCGTTTGCGCAAGCTGAAGCAACGCGGCTAACGTAAGTTCCGTGTTCAGCTTGACCATGCTTGGCAGCGGGAGCGCGGGAAACAGCGCGCTGATCGCGACGGATCATTGCAAGATTCTTGTCGATGGCGGGCTGAGCGCGCGGCAATTGGTATTGCGTCTGGAGCAGCGCGGCGTCATGCCGGAGCAAATCGATGGCGTCCTTCTTACGCACGAACACGGCGACCACATCTGTGGACTCGAAGTTCTTTGCCGGAAATTTGATGTCCCGATCTATTGCAACGCGTTGACGGCAGAAGCGGTGCGTAGCGATAGGTCATTCGAGCGGCATCGAAACTGGCGAATTTTTGCGACCGGCGCCGAATTTTCGATTTGCGACATCACAGTGCAAACCTTCCCCGTCCCGCATGACGCGGTTGATCCGCTGGGGTTCGTCTTTCAGGCCGGCGCAGGCAGCCTCGGGTTTATCACCGATCTTGGTTATGTGACAAAGATGATCGTCGAGCGGTTGCGCCAGGTGCGCACGCTCGTAATCGAGACCAATCACGATGAAAAACTTTTGCAGAACGACACGCATCGGCCGTGGCCGGTGAAACAAAGGATCCAATCGAGACATGGCCATCTGTCGAACGCAGCTGCAGCAGGCGTGATCGAGGAACTGTTACCGGGAAAAATCGAGCGCGTTGTGCTTGGCCATCTAAGCCGTGATTGCAACACACCTCAGCTGGCATTGGAGGCAGTGCGCGCGTCGCTGACAAAGTGCGGCAGGATTGACGTGGAGGTCCATTGCGCCACTCAATTCGAAGTCACTCCGGGGTTTCAAATTGGCGAAACCGATCCCGGCCCGTTTCAGCCAACTTTCGAGAACGCGTTTTTTTAGACCACCCTGTAGCCGCAGACTGTTAGATGTTCGACGTAAAACGCTGGGCCCTTTTCCTCTGCTTACTGCTGGTGACATTCTTTGCCGCCGCATTGAGCGCGGCGCGTACAACAGTCGCCTTCGCCGCGGGAAGATAAACATTTGTGTAACCTTGCCGACCCCAGGCACCGCTGGAGGGTTTGAAATCCTCGGGGGCCTTTTCGATGAATGTGCGCTGCTGCTCTGGCGTGAGCTTTACCATGCCCCAGTTTTCGCCGGGCACGCCAAGTGATGCGAAAATCTTTCCAGTGATGCGGAAATCGGGGTGATTCATGTGCGACCGTTCGACAGCCGTCGGAATTTCAAGCGCCATCTTTCGAAACTCGTCGATTGTCATTTCCACCCGCTTCCCATGCCGGTTATTTTTTCCTGTGGCCAACCATTTCACCGCGCAATGTGCGTCGATCAACGCGGGTGAGGTTCTTTTTCATCGCCGGAGTCAGCAGTGAAATATGCGGGATTTCGCAGAGATATTCGGCGATGAACCAAACCGGTTTTTCCGTGGTCATCCAGTTTAGACGATCGAATCGCGCCAGATTTACGGGACGCGAATAGCGGCGCAGCGTGCGTTCGCCGCGGAGGTTGAAATAAATATTAAAATAGCTCATGGCCAGTTCACGGAGGTTGCGATAAACGGGCTCACGATAACGGCAGCCGGTGAAATTGGATTTTGCCACTGCCCCCCAATGGCCGCGTACCTTGAAAATCGCAACGACGTGATCGGTGTCCTGTTCTGCTTCCAGATCGAAGATCAACGGTGGAAATCCCAAAACGCGAAGTGCAGCCGCGCCAAAGATTCCACCCTCGAGACATGAGGCAGTGCGATCGTGTAGCACTTTCTTCGGCGACCGCGCGGTGTAACCCAGGTTGTAAGGCAGGTCGTCGAGAAATTTTTGTATACCGGGGGGCGTTTTCAGAGCGCGCAGCTGGCGCAACTCTGATGGTGTGAAACCGAAATCCGAAGAATCACCAAGTTCTGACATCCAACCTCCAAAAGAATCACTACGCCCAAATTTAGATTAAATTCGTCACTTTTGGAATTTGATGATTGGAGGTTCCCCGAGATTGAAAGTTGGGATCTGGAGCTTTCGTCGACTCTTATTTTTGATTAGGAGCGCGTTTGAAAGTTCCTTCGCCGCGCACATTGAGATTTTCCACGAGAACCTGGTTGGCCTTGCCATCGGGTGCGATGGTAAAGGTAACGCCACTTCTGCCAACAGCGTTCTCGTCCTGCGTCTCATAGGTGAATGTGTCGCGGTCGTAATGCTGCATCGGGAAGGTCTTGTTCCTCGGACCCTCCACGATTGCTAATCCGCCGTCTTTTTCGACGATGGAGATGTCGCCAAAGTAATCGTTTGTAAAGCGCCCAACGTAAGCGCTGTTTTTCAAAGCGGGCATGGGTGAGGCGGGTGGTCTGGAATAATCGAAACCGATCACAGTGCCGACGGCAGCTGGATTGGAGAATGCTTGTTTAAAAATGGCAAACCAGTCTTGGGTCGGCTTTCCGTACAAAGCTGTATCCAAAAAAATTGTCCCCAGTGCTTCTGCCACTCCAATTGGGTACGCATTCGTGAGGACGACGACGCCCAATTGTTCGCTTGGCGCGAGGTTCACCAGCGTCGCGGCGCCCAATGCAAACGCGCCAGAATGATTCAAGCGTAACCGACCTTGCTCATCGTAGCTGACGTTCCATCCCAATCCATAAAAACTCGGCAACCCTGTGAACGGGCTGAAGCCAGTTAACATGTGCGGATGACGCGTTTCGAGCAGCGCCTTTTCATCTACGATTTGCTTGCCATCGAACTTGCCGTTTGCGAGTTGGAGACGCATCCATTTCGCCACGTCGTTCAGCGACGAGCTCACTCCGCCCGCGGGCGACTGCGCATCCGGATCGCGTTTAAACTCTTGCACCCATTTGCCATCCACCAGCACATGCCCCAGAGCTTTGTTCTTGCGTGCCATGAAATCCACATAACGCGAGCTGGTTGAGGTCATGCCCAATGGCCGGTACAATTTTTCTTCGGACGCCTTTTCCCAATCCAGGCCGTACGCTTTCGCCGCCGCGACGCCGCCTTCGGTCATGCCAAAATTCGTGTACGCGTAGTGCGAACGAAAACTGCTATCCGGATGTTGATAGCGCAGTCGATGCAAAATTTCCGCGCGCGTGAAACCCAGATCCTCGAGCAGGTCGCCCGCGTGCTCAGGCAAGCCACTGCGGTGCGCGTACAGGTCACGAATCGTAATTTCGCGCGTTACCCACGGATCGAACATCGCGAATGCCGGATCGAGCGCACTGAGTTTTGAGTCCCAGGTGATTTTTCCCTCGCCAACCAGCTCGGCAACCACGGTCGAGCCAATCGATTTGGACACAGACGCGAGCTGAAAAACCGTGTCCGCGTCAATAGGCTGCCTGGTGTTCACATCGCGAACCCCGAAGCCTTTCGCGTACACCGTCTTTTCTTGAAACACCACCGCGATTGCAATTCCAGGCACCACGTTTTCCTGAATTTGTTTTTGTGCGAGTTTTTCGAGTTCCTGAACCGCGTGCGTTACTTGCTCGGAAGTGACGTGAGATTTTTCCTGCGCGTTGATGCAAAACGGTGCGGCCAGTATCAGCGCTAGTGTTTGAGCTAAAAAGATTGAACGATTGATCGGCATGCGAATCTCCTTATGCCTCAAAGAGCGGTGGCTGCCCAGCCGCCAAGTTTAAAATCGACCGCTGCCCAAGCCGTCAATCCTTGAAGTTTGGTGATTTAAAATTCTTTGGAGCTTGGAATTTGAGATTTGGCGTTGCCGGCTACAGACCGACGGGATGTCTTGCGTCGAACCCACGCGGCGGACGATAAATGGTTTGCCACCGCGGCGCCCATTTGCCGGTGTAACGGTCGTATGGCGTTGTATCGAGTCGCAGGCCGGCAATCACGGCGAATGTATGACCTTCTCGTGCGTAGATGGTGATCCATTTGCCGGGGCCGCGGTCGCCGTAGTTGCGAAACTCCGTGGAGCTCATCGGCGCGCTGATCAAGCCCCCCGCGCCCAGCACATAGGAGATCGTTCCGGAACAATCGTAGCCGCGGTCATCAAAGGATTTATGGCCTCCACCGTAACGATATGGCTTGTGGCGAAGTTGATTGGCTGCCCAGATCGCGCGTTTTACAGCGAGTGGCGCATTCTTTGGCGCAGCTGCTTTGCCAAAACGAAGGCGCGCGGCCTTGCCAGACACAACAGGTCCAGAGGTTGGAAAAAGATCGGCTACTGCCGCTGGAACGACCCACGCGAAAACAGCGATGACGAGCAGGATTCGATGGCTAACCGGACAGATAGATTTCCTCCGGGATCCTGTCGTATGCCAAAGAAACTCCGGATGAAAGAAAAAAATTAGAAGGAGCCCTGCGTTGAGTAAGGATCAGAGAAATTGGAACGGGGGATTTGGAGGAATAGCGGCAGTGATTTCGTGAGCAATCAGATCCTAACTAAACGGGCACACGCCGAAGATGGTGAAAACGAGCCGCAGCACTGTGAAAATAGGCGACCGGCGGTTCGCCCTTTGCGCCCTCGCGAATTCCGCCGGTCAACCAACCGAAAGACTATCAAATAATGGCCCGCGATGAAAATCGGCGGGAGGGCCAACGTCAGCCTGCGTCAGCGTAACCGTGGTCCTGTTCGTAAGCTCGAATTGCTCGCCGCGTCTGAGGCCCCAGGACTCCATCGATTGACCCGCGATAATACCCGGCGCGTGCGAGTCGCCGTTGTAACTCGACTACCCTCGACCGAGTCGCAGAGCCATATTGGCTACCAGAACCGTATTGGCTGTTAGAGCCGTAGCCATATCCATAGCCGTTACCGTAGCCGTAGTCACCGTATCCATAGCCTCCGCCATAACCATAACCACCGTAGCCGTACCCTCCGCCGTAACCGTAACCACCGTAGCCGTACGGATAGCCATAGCCGTAATATCCATATGGATATCCCCAGCCTCCGCCCCAGCCCCACCACCCTGGAAAGCCGAAGTCACCGATGAAGATGACATTATTGCCATGATTATGACGCCAATTCCCATTCCAGTTGTTCCAGTTGCGGCCATTCCAGTTACGACCGCTCCAGTTGCGGCCATTCCAATTGCGACCACTCCAGTTTCGCCCATTCCAATTGCGTCCGCTCCAATTGCGGCCGCCCCCTGCACCCATCCCGGGGCGTCCCGAGGCGAAGTTGCGGCCCCCGCTAAAATGGCCACCATGGCCACCACCTCCGCGGGGCGCAGCTGTGGCTAACGGGGAAGCCAGTGTGACGGCAACAAAGCAACTCAAGGAAAGTATAAGTTTTGAATGATTCATGTTAGGTGGGGTTTCTAATCATTAGACACCGCACCCGCCGGAAAGTCTCGGTTTTTTTACGGTGATAAGAAATAAATGAGACCGGCGGATTCGGCCTTTTCGCCTTGCGAATTCCGCCGGGTCCATGCCTGCCTTGGGTTGCACCGCACCGCACCTCTCTATGAGATAGGTCTAATAATTAAAAACCGGGATCGGACGAGAGTTTCACACTGATTGCTGCTCGCCAGCAGGTCGCCGCCCTGATTATCATGCCGGATAACGAAGATGAGGCGTGCTGCGACTTTCATATTGTTGGTCTTCGCGTGCCACCAACTTCGCGCTTTGCCGGAGCACAGCGTAAGTCCTTCGCGACAATTCGTTATTTACGGCGCCGATGCGAGGTTGCGCGGCGCGATTTCGGAACTGGCGGAGCAGACCAAGACAAATCTCCTTGCTCTGCTGCGGCAGCGCGACGGATGGAAAACTGCGGTTGTAATCAATTTGAGATCGCAACAGGCGAACCTCCCTGAAATTCCGCCGAGCAACTTACGAGTCAGCCAGACCGGATTTGGCGTGAAGCTGCAACTCGATTTGACCGTTGGCCAAAATTTCGACGGTTCATTGGTCGAGCGCCAGCTGCTGCGCACCATTCTGCTCGAGATGATTTATCGAGACGAGGGCGAACTTGCACCCGGCGCGAGACTCGTCGAACCGCCGGATTGGCTGGTGGAAGGTGCGCTCGCGCTGACGCCGGGACGAGAGCGCGAAGCTCTCGTGGAGGCGCTTTCAACAGCCGATAAGGGAAGGTCGCTGAAGGAATTTCTCGGCCAACGCTTCGATCTCCTCGATTCCGCCGGACGCACGCTTTACCGGGCGTATTCCGTCGCGCTAGTGCAATTGCTACTCGATGAGGGTGGTGGCCGCGCGCGTCTGGCGCGATACATCTCCAATCTTTCGCATGCGTCGAATGATCGAGTTGCTGATTTGAAGACCTGCTTTCCGCAATTGCGGGATGACGTGGAAAAAAAATGGCGCTCAACCGTGGCTCGACTCAGTGAGCATCAAACTTACCAGCTGCTAACTTTTGCCGAAAGCGAACGACGTCTTGATGAATTGTTACAGATCAAGATTTCAGATGGCTCGTGGAATCGGGGGCGGCCAAAGCCGGCAAATCTTAGCGAGCTTTCGCGCCGCAAACTGTCCGCAGAGGAAAAAGCCGCAGTCAACCACATGAGCCAGGGCTTGCTGTTGCTTGTTGGAACGGCACATCCGGTCTTGCGTCCGGTCGCGCGCGAGTATCAGCAAATTGCAGCGCTGCTCATACGCGGGAAGCGACGAGGAATAGAAAAGCGTGTATCTCATCTGGACGGTACTCGCAAGGAACTCGCCACCCGAATGGGCGATATCGATGATTACATGAACTGGTTCGAAGCCACGCAAATGGAAAATCAGAGCGGAGCTTTCAGCGAGTACCTCAAGGCGGCGAACCAATCGCGGGTCTCCGCGCCAAGGCGACGCGACCCGCTCTCAGTTTATCTCGATGCGCTGGAAGACCAGATCGAGACTTCCGAGCTGGAGTGATGAAGTATTGGAGTGTTCGGGATTTGCGCTTTTTCCATCACTCCATTACTCCATCACTCCAACGACGCGCGGCCAGTTGCCGGTTCCGAGTTTGGCGATTATGCTTGGAGGCGCGTTTAAGACGCGTCTTTTTCATCATGCAAAAAATTGGATTTGCTGAAGCCCTCGATTCCATTGTGAAGAGCGACCCGCGGTACGAGCGGGACGCATACGTTTTTCTGCGTGACGCGCTCGATTTCACGACGAAACAGCAAAAGAAAGTGAAAGGCACCAGCGTCCGCCATGTGTCCGGGCCGGAGCTATTGGAAGGCTTGCGACAGTACGCGCTCAAGGAATTCGGTCCGATGGTCATGACGGTTTTCGATAGCTGGGGCATTCACTCATCCGAGGACATTGGAAACATGGTTTTTAATTTGATCGGCGCCGGGATATTCGGAAAAACAGAGAAAGATTCGATCGAAGATTTCAGGAACGTTTATGATTTCCAAGAGGTTTTCGTGAAGCCGTTCGCACCTGAAAAACCAGCGATGACGAGGGCACGGGCGGAATTGCCAGCGCCTAAGCCTGCTGCATCGAGAAAGTGATCAGCAATCACTGATCGCTGAGGACGCCGTCGCCGTCACTTCAATGGCTCGCATACCACTGGCAAAGTTTTCCTCAACGGTTCTATTATTTATGATGGTCAATCTCAAAGCTGCTACGACTGAACCCTCGCCCGTCATCACGTTTCCGCCGACCTCGGCGCACAAATGGATTTTGCCTAACGGGCTGACGATCATTGTCCAGGAAGATCGTAGTGCCCCCGTAGCCAGCGTGCAGGCATGGTGCGCCACGGGAAGCATCGACGAGGACCAGCACCTGGGAGCGGGGTTGTCTCATATTCTCGAGCACATGCTTTTCAAGGGGACGAAAACGAGAGGGAAAAATGAGATCGCGCAGAAAATTCAGGACGTGGGTGGTTACATCAACGCATACACATCGTTCGACCGCACGGTTTTTTGGATCGACGTTCCGAAAGATGGGGTTGTTACCGCGCTCGATATTTTGGCGGATGCAATGATGAATTCGACTCTGCCGCCGGACGAATATCAGAAAGAACAGGAAGTGATCCGGCGTGAGTTCGCCATGGGCATGGATGATCCCGATCGCGTGTCTGGGCTGCTCCTTTTTTCAACCGCATATCAGGTACACCCCTATCGGTTCCCGGTCATCGGCGAGATCGAAATCTATAACCAGCTCACCCAGGAGCAGGTGATGCAGTATTACAAAACGCGCTACGTTCCGAACAATCTCACCTTCATAGTAATCGGCGATATCGATGCAGAAAAAGTGCGCCAACAACTCGCCGACTTGTTCAAGGCGTACCCGGAGAAATCCCTCCAGCCCGTATTCATTCCGCCGGAACCGCCGCAACTCGGCCGGCGCGAAGCGCATCAGGAATTTGCCACGGAGCTGACGCATCTCTCACTGGCATGGCATATCCCGGCGGTTACGAACCCCGACGTACCCGCGCTTGATTTGCTCTCAACGATTCTCGGTGAGGGGCGCAGCTCGCGTCTGTACCGGCGCGTTCGCGAAGAGGCGGGTCTCGCGTTTCGCATATCGGCATTTTCCTACACGCCGGGGGATCCCGGTTTGTTCGGCATAGATGCTACGGTCGATCCAAAGAAACGAGAAGCAGCTGAGCAGCTGGCCCTGCACATTGTTGACGATGTGAAACACGCTGGCGTCACTGCAGATGAACTTGCCAAGGCAAAAAAAATCATGCTCAGTCATCACCTGGGCGCGCTCACGACCATGCGGGGCCAGGCCTCGGACATCGGCTCGAACTGGTTGCTCACGCGCAATCTGAATTTTAGCCGCGATTATCTCGACGCTGTCCAGAAAGTGTCGCTCGACGATATCAAGGGCGTCGCCGCGAAATACCTGACGGAAAACAATCTGACGGTTATCTCGTTGAATCCGAAAGGTTCGCTCGCCACCAAAACCGAGGGTCCGAAGGTCGCTGCCGCCGGCGAGATCCAGAAATTTGAATTATCGAACGGATTGCGTCTTCTGGTTCGCGAAGATCCTCGCTTGCCACTCGTGGCGATGGGCGCTGTTTTTCGCGGCGGTCTTCTTGCGGAGAGTCCCCAAGACAACGGTATCACGCATTTGATGGCGAAAGTGCTGCTGAAAGGAACCAAGACGCGCACCGCTGAGCAGATCGCCAACGAGATCGAGGCAGTTGGCGGTTCCATTTCGAGCGAGTCGGGCAACAACAGCTTTGGAGTATCAGTCGATGTCATGAAACCCGACTTGAAACTAGGTGTGGACTTGCTCTCGGACGTGTTACTGAGCGCCACCATGCCTGAGAAGGCGATCGCGCGCGAAAAAGAGATCCAGATTGCCGCGATCCAACAGGAGGAAGAACAACTGACAGCGGTCGCCCGCAACATCATGCGGCAGGCGCTTTTTCCGCAGCATCCTTACGCGCTGCGCGGCAGTGGTTCCGTCGAATCCGTTAAGGGTCTAACGCAAAAAGATCTCATCGAATTTCGTGATCGTTACGTGGTCGCAAAGAACGGAGTGATCTACGTCTTTGGAGATGTTAAAGCAGCTGAGGTGAAGCAGCTTGTCGAGCAGGCGCTCAGCCAGATGAAGCCTGGCGCGCTTGCGCTGACTGACGCAAAGCAGTCCGTGCCGCTGCGCAAACCGGAGACCGTTGAAAGCCGCAAAGATAAAGCGCAAGGCGTGATCATGGTTGGATTTCGGGGCGCGAGTTTGTCGAGCCCGGATCGGTATGCGCTCGAATTGATCGATGAAGCGAGCAGCGATCTCGGATCGCGTTTCTTTATTCGCATTCGTGAGCAAATGGGCTTGGCCTATTATGTCGGCGCAAGCCAGATGCAAGGGCTGGTGCCAGGTCTCTTCGCATTTTATCTCGGTACCGACCCGCAAAAATTTGAGAAGGTAAAGACCGAGTTGCTTGATGAAATCCACAAGCTCGCAAACGAGGGATTAACCGCTGACGAACTGGCGCGAGCGAAGAAGAAGCTGATTGGCCAGCAAGAAATCGCCAATCAAAGCAACGATGCTTTTGGTTATCACTGCGCGCTCGACGAGCTATACGGGCTCGGATTTGATTATTACAAACAACTTGAACACGATGTGAATGGGGTGACGCTCAAGGATACTAAACAAGTGGCTGCGAAATATTTTCGCGATCAACCGTATGTTTTGGCAACGGTGCGACCGCCCGCCTCCGCCGAGGCTACTGCGGGCAGGCCGGATAAGTCGCCAGCTGCGAAACAAAGATGAGCCATGGCTGAAGTCCAAAAAACCACACTGAGCGGCGAGCTTTCGCAGCGCTTCATTGAATTCGTGGTGATGCACGCGCAAAACGCCGCGCTGTTTCTCGGCCAAATTCCAAACCCAAGAACCGGCGAAGCGGAAGTGAATCTGGACCTGGCCAGGATGTTTATCGATCAACTGGCCATGATTCAGGAAAAAACGCGCGGCAACCTGACCAGCGAAGAGGCAAAAGTGTTAAGTAACGCGCTTTCCAATTTGCAAATGGCATTCGTGGAAGTTTCCGGTGGCGCGCAACCCCAAGGCGCGCCTCAGCCTGAAGCGCCGGAGGCCGCGCCACCACCAGCGGCAGCTGAGCAAGCAGCAACAGCGGAGTCCGAACCGTCAGCACCGATCAAGTCCGCTGAGCCCGAGACCGAATCGCGAAAGAAATTCACCAAGAGCTACGGGCCGTAAGGCGTCCTCCACCTTTAGCAAAAAAAAAAGCTGGAACGCGTTGTCCTCAACGCGTTGGCAACTAAAACGCGGTTTGCCACCTGACCTTAATATCGAGGAAGCCTTGGTGCGCGACGCTAGCAATCTTGCGCCTTCGGCGGCTTGCTTACACATCGTCTTCGGAGAAGCCGATCCACCTTTGGCAAACGCAAAGATGCAGCGCATCGTTTTCGCGATCACGAACTTTTTCCTTCTGTGTGGAAATCTTTACGTGACCGAATCTCGGCAAAGTCGGTTTCGATGAAATACCGAAACGAGCACGTTCGCTACGGCGAATCCGTCCTGTAGCGGACGAGACGCGGTGCGCTACCCTAACGTCTGCTCTGACGCGAAGTGGGAGTCCCGCTTGGACGCGATTGTGTTCTCGCGGTCTTGCGCACGTTGATGGTTCCCTGGAGAGGCGCGGGAGTCGGTGATGCTTCGGCGTACTTTTTTGTACTTGGCCAGATTAACCGCCACGGCTGAGTTTTGATTGTCTCGCTGAATTCCTTGATGTTTTGCCCGGCTGGTTCGAGCTCAGTCGTCGCGACCTTTAGTTTCTCCGACGAGTTCCGCAGGTTTCGCAATGTGACCTCGATGTTGTCGTTCTCCGTCAGACTTGTGCTGATTTTTTCGATGTTGGTCAGCGAATGCGAGAGCGCGCTGCCAGGCGCGGTCAGATCGGAAAGATGTTGGCCGAAGGTCTTGAACTGTCCCAGCGCAAGGGTCAGCTCTGAGTTTTCGTCGGTGAGACGATTGATGTTTTGCGCAGTCTGCTGAAGGTCTTTCATCGTATTGGTGGCTTCAGCTGCGACTGGCTTGATCACTTCCAGCATTTTCGCCGCGGCTTCGCCCAGATCGGGAGTGCGTTCTCCGGCGAATATTTCGCCGTCTTTCGCGCGTCCTGATTTCTCAGTCCCCTGGGTGATGTCGATGGCCATGTCGCCAAGCAATCCCAGCTGTATCATTCGCGTTTTGGCATCGCGATAGACCTTCGCACTTTTGTCCACCTGAACATCGATGCGAACTTCAAATCTGGGTTTGCCCGGCGTTGGAGCGGGGCTGGGACCGGCGTTGGGTTCGGGCGGTTTAATCGCGGCGGCAGCTTCCTCTGCCTGTTTTTCTTCTTCGGGCGAGACGGGTGAATACAGTTTCTGGACTTGTCCAATCTTCCGACCGGCCAGCATGACCGGGGCGCCCTGTTTAATTCCCACCGCGTTATCGAAGTAAATCTTGTAGGTCACAAGCGGCCGGAATAATCCCGGCGCGCCAAGCAACACCAGAAGGAAAGCGACTACCGCGATCGTTCCGATCACGAGCAGACCAGTCATGATTTCATTTCTTTGTAATTGCATCGAGGCTGCCTTCCAGGATTGGACCTTCAGTGCTCCCGCTCACAAACTGCGCGACCACCGGGTTTTTGGATCGTTTGAATTCTTCAGGTTCGGCTTCTTCAATGATCTTCCCCTGATATAACATAGCCATTCGCGTGGCGATGCGAAAGGCGCTGTCCATCTCGTGCGTTACGGTGATGGACGTGACTTTCGATTTCTCGCTGAGGCTGATAATCAATTCGTCGATCACCGAGGCAATGACCGGGTCGAGTCCTGCCGAGGGCTCATCCAGAAGGAGCAATTCCGGGTCAAGCACGAGCGCGCGCGCCAGGGCCACACGTTTTCGCATGCCGCCGCTCAATTCCTCAGGCAACAGGTCTTTGGAATCCTTCATGCCCACAAGCTCGAGTTTTTCATCGACAATCTTGTCAATCTCACTGCAGGATTTGTCGGTGAGCTCTTCCAGCGGCAACGCAACGTTGTCGCGCACATTGCGCGAGCTCAGCAGCGCCGAATACTGATAGACCATGCCCATGTGTTGTCGCACCTGCTGAAGCTTCCGGCGCGATAGCCGTGTGATCTCAAATTGCTTGAAAAAAATCGAACCCGAATCGGGACGGAGGATTCCCAAAATCAATCGCAAAATCGTGCTCTTGCCGCTGCCGCTCTGGCCCATGATCACCAGACGTTCCTGCGGCTCGACCTTGAGCGAAACACCGTCGAGCACCTTCTTTTCCTCGAACTGCATATGCACGTCGCGCAGTTCGACCGTGTCGACCGGGGTGCTCACGTCGGATAAAAAGTAATATAAATGACGTTGTAGAGCGTATCGAAGCCAATCACCGCTGTGATTGCAGTAACGACGCTGGAAGTTGTTGATGTACCAACCCCGGCGGCGCCGCCTTTCACTGTAAGCCCGCGGTAACAAGCGATCGCCGCGATGAGGAGACCGAACAGAAAGCTCTTCAAAATGCCGGTGATAATGTCGCGAATGAGCAGTGAATCTTTCACGAGATCGAAAAAGTATGGAAACGCGATACTGAAATAAGCTTTGCAGATGAGGCTGGTGGCGAATACGGCTGCGATGTTCGAGACCGTGGACAAACACGGCATCAGCAGAAACAACGCCAGCATCCGCGGCGCGACCAGGAAACGTAAAGGTCCGATGCCCATGGCTTCAATCGCTTCGACTTCTTCCGAAACCTGCATGGTGCCTAATTCCGCGGTAAACGCCGCGCCGATGCGTGCGGCGAGCATGATGCCGGTGATCAATGGCCCGAGTTCGCGTGTAAAAGCAATTGAAACGAGACCGGGAATGAGCCGCTGAGTCCCAAAGCGTTGCAACTGGTAGCCAGTCAGTAGCGCCATAGTCAGGCCAAGGAAAAAGGAAACCAGTCCCACTAACGGCACCGAATCCACACCGGCACGTTCGGTGTGGCGGAAAAAACTAGCAGCATGAAACGGCGCGCGCCCTCGCTGAATCCGTTCGAACGTTTCTTCGAACGTGTTCACAATGAACCAGAACACGCTGCCTACCTCGCGAAGAAAATAGCGCGTGAGATGGCCGATTCCCTCGGCAATCAAGACGGGCGGTGGTTCAGCGTTCGCCATGGACGAGAAGTTGCCTCACTTCGCCATTGGGAAAAGCGCAAAGTTCGGCGCGCGAAAACGATGCGAGGATGGGGTCGCACTCCAAAGCAGTTCGCGCGCGAGATCTCCAGGAAGACCTGTAATGTTTTCGCCGCAGCTTTGGGAGTGCGTGCCCGCCCTCGCGCCGCTTTGATTTGATGCGAATATCCATGAGATCGAACAGCTATTCGACCTAGCGTGGCGGTATCGATATGAAACGCCTTTCAATAACGAATTGCTTCTTTGCCATCGTGCTATTTAGTGCGGGGGCGCGGGCGGCGGCTCCAAAGCAATCACCTCCGGCGGGGGTTTCTAGCGAACGAAACCCGGATCACCAAGAAAACATGGAAACGAAGAAAATTGGACTCGCGATCCACGGCGGCGCCGGCACTATCGAGCGAAGCAATATGACGCCGGAGCGCGAGCGCGAATATCGCGTCGGGCTGCAACGCGCACTCACGGCTGGTTACGAAATTCTCAAGCGCGGCGGCTCGAGTCTCGACGCGACGGAAGCCGCGGTGCGCGTACTCGAAGACGATCCACATTTTAATGCAGGCAAGGGCTCAGTCTTCACAAGCGCCGGAACCAACGAGATGGACGCTGCGATCATGGACGGAAAAACGCTCGCTGCTGGCGCGGTCGCTTCTTTGAAGCACATCAAAAGTCCCATCAGTCTTGCCCGGTTGGTGATGGAAAAATCCGGACACGTCATGATGGATAGCGAAGGGGCAGAAGCGTTCGCGAAAGAAAACGGGATTGAACTCGTCGATCAGAAATATTTTTTTACACAGGACCGCTGGGATGCTTTGCAGAAGATTAAGGCTGCTGAAAAAAGTCGCACCAGCGGCGTCGGAAAGGCGTTTCTGATTACCGATCAAGATCGGCACGGCACGGTGGGAGCAGTAGCGTTGGATCAAAACGGGAATCTTGCCGCAGCGACTTCAACCGGCGGCACAACCAACAAGCGGCCGGGACGCGTTGGCGATACGCCGGTTATCGGCGCGGGCACTTACGCAACCAATGCCACATGCGCAGTTTCCGCGACCGGCGACGGTGAATATTTTATCCGCGCAACGGTTGGGCACGATGTTTCGGCCTTGATGGAATACCGGGGCATGTCGCTCAACGATGCAGCGCAGGCCGCTTTGGACAAGGTCGCGAAACTTGGCGGGACGGGTGGACTGATCGCAATCGATCACCAAGGCAACATTACTTTGCCGTTCAACACAGCTGGGATGTACCGCGGCTATGTCGATCCAAAAGGCAAGTTTGTCGTCGAGATTTACCGGTAGGGATTGTCATGTCGAGCGGAGTCGAGACGTCTCTGGCCGTTAATAATTAAGGATTCCTCGAGTTCGGTCGGAATGGCAGAGAATAGGTTCAATTGGTTGAAACGTCTGAATCCTAACTTTGTAACCTTTTTAACTTTTTAACGTTTGAATCTCTCTCATGCTTCCTCCCTTTTCCGTCGTTATTCCCTGTTTCAATGAAGCGGCGCGCATTGGAGAAACGCTTCGCCTCACGCTCGATTATCTCACTGCTAACGCGCCGGACAGTGAATTGATCGTCGTGAATGACGGATCAACTGATGCGACTGCGGCAATTGCACGCGAAAGATTGAAAGACGCCAGGATCGAGACGCGCTTGCTCGAGAATTTTCCAAATCGCGGCAAAGGCGCTGCGGTTCGTGCCGGATTACTTGCCGCACAAAAGCCGATTGGCTTGTTTTTTGATGCCGATCTTTCCACGCCGCTGGGAGAGACGCCGAAATTGATCGAGCCGATTGCGAATGGCGAGATCGACATTGCACTCGGGTCGCGCGCCCTAGATCGCGGACTGATTGGCATCCATCAGCCGTGGCGGCGCGAGCAGGCTGGCCGCGCGTTCAACTTGCTCGTGCGCATCGCGACTGGGCTGCCGTTTTGGGATACGCAATGCGGGTTCAAGGCTTTTCGTCTCGATGTGTGCCGCCCAATTCTGGAGGCCGCCCGCCTCGACGGCTTCGCCTTCGATGTCGAACTGCTTTACCTGGCGCAGCATGCCGGATTGCGAATCCGTGAAATTCCGGTGCGCTGGAACCACGCTGAGGGTAGCAAAGTCAGTTTTTTTCGCGATAGCTTGCGAATGTTGCGTGAAGTGATCGCGCTGAGAGCGGGCGCGTAACGTAGCCGCTCGGCCGGGACGCATTCCGAAGGTGGAACGCGTTGTCCTCAACGCGTTGGCAAAGACGCGGCTTATCACCGGACTTTGCGTGCGACACGCCATGGAACAGATTACTGCACCTTCGGCGACTGACACCCTCTTCAGGAGAAGCCGATCACCTCGGAAGGTTTCGCGAGAACTTTTCTTTCTCCCGTCGGCACCTAGATTAATTGTTCCACTCTTGCCTTTATGCAGTCTTTCCGATTTCATCCCGCGGTCGCGCAGTGGTTCGAGCAAACGTTCGGATCACCGACGGAACCACAACTGCGCGGCTGGCCGGCGATTCAATCCGGTCGGCACGTGCTGATTTCTGCGCCGACCGGTTCCGGCAAAACGCTGGCGGCGTTCCTTGCTTCGCTGGATGCGTTGTTCCGAGAAGGCGCACAAACGGATTTGCCCGATGAAACGCAAGTCGTTTACGTGTCGCCGCTGAAAGCGTTGAGCAACGATATCCGGAAAAATCTTCAGGAGCCGCTCGTTGGGATTCGCGCGTTGCTACAGCAAGCGAACGGACGCGAGATCGATGTGCGCGCTGAAGTTCGCACCGGCGATACAACCGCCGCGCAACGGCAAGCGCTGATAAAAAAGCCGCCGCACATCCTCGTTACGACACCGGAATCTCTCTATCTGCTGCTCACTTCCGAATCGGGCCGGCGCATGCTGGCTACGACGCGGACGCTCATCCTGGATGAGATTCACGCTGTGGTAGGTGATCGGCGCGGAGCTCATCTGGCGCTGAGTGTGGAGCGCTTAGCTGCGCTAACGAAATCCGCCTCGGGCGGACCGCTCCAGCGAGTCGGTTTGTCCGCGACACAAAAACCAATCGAAGAAGTCGCGCGTTTCTTAGTCGGCGCGCATGCAGTGGATGCCGTCGGCAATCCGGACTGCGAAATCATCGACATAGGTCATCGCCGAGAATTGGATCTGGCGATCGAACTTCCGAAGTCGCCGCTTGAGGCGGTGATGTCGAATGAAGTCTGGGAGGAAATCTATCATCGTCTCGCGGAGTTGATCCAAGCGCACCGGACCACTCTGGTTTTCGTGAACACGCGCCGAATGGCCGAACGCGTGACGCACCATCTGAGCGAACTGCTAGGCGCGGACGCGGTGACGTCGCATCATGGAAGTCTTTCTGCGAAGCTGCGCCTGGATGCGGAAGATCGATTGAAGCGAGGCGAACTGAAGGCGCTGGTTGCCACAGCTTCGCTGGAGCTGGGCATCGATATCGGGTCGGTTGATCTCGTTTGCCAGCTCGGCACCACGCCATCCATTGCCACCCTGCTACAGCGCGTCGGCCGTGCCGAGCATAAGCGCGGTGGTTTGCCCAAGGGCCGTATCTTCCCATTGAGCCGTGATGAACTGGTAGAATGCGCTGCATTACTGCGTTGTGTTCGTCGCGGCGAGCTTGATCGCCTCAGCATTCCGGAAAAACCGCTGGATGTCCTGGCTCAGCAAATTGTCGCCGCGGCGTCTACCGAGGATTGGGATGAAAATGAGTTCTTCAACCTGTTCCGTTCATCCTGGTCCTATCGCAATCTCGCTCGCGAAGAGTTCGACAGCGTAGTGAAAATGCTCGCTGAAGGGTTCAGCACCAAGCGCGGCCGGCGCTCGGCATTGATTCATCATGATGCAGTTAATCATCGTTTGCGTGGGCGACGCGGTGCACGCCTCGTTGCTCTTACGTCCGGTGGCGCAATTCCCGACAATGCTGATTATCGCGTGGTCCTTGATCCATCGGAAACTTTCCTCGGCACGGTGAACGAGGATTTCGCGGTTGAAAGTCTCGCGGGCGACATCTTTCAGCTTGGGAATGCGTCGTGGCGAATTTTGCGCATCAACTCCGGCGTCGTCCGTGTCGAAGATGCAAAAGGCCAACCGCCGGGAATTCCATTCTGGCTAGGCGAAGCTCCGTCGCGCACCTCGGAGTTGTCGCATGCTCTGTCCGATTTGCGGACCGAAATCGAAACGCTTGTTATCGGTGGACAAACCCCTAGTGAGTGGTTGGTCAACGAAATGCGGTTACCGGATGAAGCGGCTGAACAGGTTAGCGACTATTTCGCGGACGCTTATCGGTCGCTCGGCGCAATTCCCTCGCAGCAAACGTTGGTGATGGAGCGCTTTTTCGATGAATCGGGCGGGATGCAGCTTGTTCTTCACTCGCCATTCGGCAATCGGATCAATCGCGCATGGGGCCTGGCGCTGCGAAAACGTTTTTGTCGTTCGTTCAATTTCGAGCTCCAGGCGGCAGCCACAGATGACGCGATCGTGATTTCGCTTGGCACGCAGCATTCGTTCCCGCTTGAGGAGGTTTTTCGCTATCTGAATTCCAAAACGGTGCGTGACCTGCTTGTCCAAGCCTTGCTCGACGCGCCGATGTTTACCATTCGGTGGCGCTGGAATGCGACGCGTTCACTTGCTGTGCCTCGGTTTCGTGGCGGCGCAAAAATCGCCGCGCCACTGCAGCGCATGGAGTCGGAAAATCTTTTGGCAGCAGTTTTCCCGGATCAGCTCGCTTGTCTGGAACACATCGTGGGCGACCGCGAAATTCCGGACCATCCGTTGGTGAAGCAGACGATCGACGATTGTTTGACTGAAGCCATGGACATCGATGGGTTGGAGGAGCTGTTACGGAAGATCGAACGGGGTGAGATTCGCTGTATCGCGCGCGATTTGCCGGAACCCTCACCGCTCGCTGCCGAGATTTTGAACGCGCGCCCCTATGCCTTTCTGGATAACGCGCCTTTGGAGGAACGCCGCACCCAGGCGGTGTACACGCGTCGGGCCTCCGAACGTAATGGAAGCCATGAACTGGGAATTCTCGACGCGGCGGCGATTGAGAAGGTGCAAAAGGAAGCGTGGCCCCAGGCGACGAATGCGGATGAATTGCATGACGCATTAATGTTGCTCGGCGTGATGACGCCAGAGGCGCTTCAGCGAACGTCGGAAGGCGAGAATGCGGAACAGTTCTTGACAGTACTCACAAGTGAAAACCGGGCTACGCGGTTGATTCTTCCCTCGCAATGTCTGGATGACCACAACGTTTTGGAGTGTGGTCCCGATCGCTCGGGATCGCGTTCAAGTGTAAACGGCGATTCCGAAGGGCGCCGGAGCACCAACGCACCTCAAGACCCTGGCGCGACCAAGATATTCTTGATCGCAGCAGAGGGGTTGCCAATGGTTCAAACGATTTACCCCAACGCGCGTGTTGAGCCTGAATTGACTGTTCCCGACTCGGTGCGCGGAAACACGTGGGAGCGCGCAAACGCCATTCGCGAAATGGTTCGCGGGCGAATGGAAGTTTGCGGTCCAATCACTGTTGGTGAGCTTTCGGATATATTGATATTGCCGGCGTCAGAGATCGACGCGGCATTACTGGCGCTCGAAGCGGAAGGGTTTGTTTTGCGCGGTAAATTTCGCCCGCACACAACAGAACAGGAATGGTGCGATCGGCGATTACTGGCGCGAATTCATCGGCTCACGATCGATCGTTTGCGCGCGGAGATTCAGCCGGTTTCACAGCAGGATTTTTATCGCTTTCTGTTCGCATGGCAGCGCGCCGATCAGGGACACCGCGTCGAAGGGCTTGAAGGTTTGCAATCTGTTCTCGAGCAACTGGACGGGTTCGAGCTGCCGTTGGCCGCGTGGGAGTCTGCGGTCCTCGCCGCTCGCGTTGCCGACTACGACCCCGAATGGCTTGATCGCCTTTGTTTTTCCGGCCGTATTGGTTGGGCACGCTTGAGCGCGCCGCAAAATCCAGGCGCGCGCACGAGCGCTCCGTTGCGAACCAGCCCCATTGCAGTTTATCAACGGGAGAACCTCCAGCGTTGGCTGGTACTGGCCCGCGCGAATTCGGAGATGGAACTTTCCGTCGCGTGCCGAACTTTGTTCGATACACTCGCAGCGGGCGGGGCGCTCTTCTTCAGCGAACTGGTGCGCTGCAGCGGTCTGCTGCCTTCTCAAGTCGAAGAAGCGTTGTCGCAACTTGCCGCACTCGGCCTGGTAACTTCGGACAGTTTCGATGGATTGCGGGCTCTTCTGGTGCCCTCAAATAAACGTCCCACGTTTCGCCGGAACATTGGGAAACGGCGACGCAAAACAAATCTTGCCAGCATCGAATTTGCCGGACGTTGGTCGTTGCTGAGAACTGACTTTGCTTCGCAACGATCAGGGAATGGAGCGGAAAGTTCCGTGCGCGCTGCGGCCATCGAACAATTTGCCCGGGTGTTTCTGCATCGTTATGGGGTCGTGTTTCGCCGCTTGCTCGAGCAGGAGAGTTTCCCGGTTACTTGGTATGAGCTGGGGCGAATTTATCGTCGCTGGGAAGCGCGCGGCGAGATTCGCGGCGGGTATTTTGTGGGAGGGGTCAGTGGCGAACAATTCGCCCTTCCTGAGGCCATCGGCTTATTGCGCTCCATCCGTAAGACGTCCCCAGATGGCGAACTGATTGCATTGAGTGCGGCCGATCCGCTGAATTTGCAAGGCGTTCTGACGCCGGGGCCGCGAATTGCCGCGCTGACCGCAAATCGCATTTTATTTTTGGATGGATTGCCGATCGCGGCGCTAGAGGCAGGCGAGATCCGCAAATTCGCCACGGCGAATCCGTCCGGTGGCCGACTCGCTGATGCGCCCGTGTCTGATTTGCAAATCGAGACGGCCCTTAAAGTCGGGAAGCTGCGGCCGTCGTTGCGACCGTATTATTAATGACCGCCATCGGTCATTCCGAGCGAAGTCGAGGAATCCCGCTGTAGAGCTGTCTGGCAGTTCCGCGGGATCCTTCGACTCCGCTTGGCTTCGGTCAGGATGACGAGCGACCAGGCGCTCGTCATTTTTTAACGACCTCGACATTCTCGATCATGGCAATGCCGCCACGCTCTGCCAGCTTGCCCTTGACCGTGATCGTCTTGCCGCAGTACTCGGCGAGTTGATCGTTGATTGGCTTATGTTCGCCAACTACGAGATATGCTTTTCCCTCGCTGACGATACCGACTGGTCCACCACCCTTGATGCACTTCGCACCGCAGGACTGGCCATGTTTTTCGCCGACCGCGTTATGATCGACGTAGCACATCATATCCACCACTTCGCCGGTGACTTCTTTTGAGGCGGCGGCGTCACTGCCATGCTCGTGTTCCTGCGCGATCGCCAGTGGCGCAGACGCCAGAGCTGCAATGAAAGTCGCGGTCACTGCAACTCTCAAGACAGTAGGTTTATTGCTTATTGAATTAAACATAAGAGGAATGTGGGCTGCTCGGCGCGTCGGTCAACGGCTTGAAGGAATCAACAGGACGTTCGTTTCGGCGCGCTCGGCGATCGCGCGCTCTACCTTTGTTTCTCGATCAGATCCGCAAACTGATCGAAAAAGTACGATGCATCATGCGGCCCGGGCGCAGCTTCGGGATGGTATTGCACGCTAAAGATCGGCAGTTCCTTGTGCCGCATTCCCTCGACGGTGCCGTCATTCAAATTGATGTGCGTTACTTCCACATTTGACGGCAGCGACTTCGGATCGACGGCGAACCCGTGATTTTGCGCTGTGATTGCCACTTTGCCGCTGCTCAAATCTTTTACCGGCTGGTTCGCGCCGTGATGCCCGAATTTTAATTTGTACGTCGAGCCGCCGAACGCGAACCCGAGAATCTGATGGCCAAGACAAATCCCGAAAATCGGCTTCTTCCCCATCAAATCGCGCGTTGCCTTATGTGCGTACGCGAGAACCGCGGGATCTCCGGGTCCGTTAGAAAGAAAAATGCCATCGGGATCTAGCGCGAGCACTTCTTCGGCGGTTGTAATTGCTGGCACAACCGTGACGCGAAAACCTTTCTGCCGCAGCAGCCGCAGAATATTTTCCTTGATTCCATAATCATAGGCCACGATGCGAAACCGGGCAGGTGGAAGGATGGGTTTGATTCCACCGTTCCTGGATCTGATTGACCACGGCTCACTCAGCTTGTCCTCGGGATCCCAGTGATAAATTTCGCGCGCCGAAACTTCGCGAACGTAATCCATGCCGATGACCCCCTCGCCCTTGATCGCTTTCTGCGTTGCTTCCTCCGGCGACATTTCTTCCGTCGTCAAACAAGCTTTCATCGCGCCGCGGGTGCGCAGGTGCCGGGTCAGCGCACGAGTGTCAATTCCCTGTGCGCCGGGGATATTCCATTTCTTTAAATATTCGTCGAGCGGCATCTCCGAGCGCCAGTTGCTCGGGATTTCGCTTAGCTCTTCGATGACAAAGCCGCGTACGTGCGGCGACCGGCTTTCCTGATCGAATGAGTTTGTTCCGTAGTTGCCGATCAACGGATAAGTCATCGCCACGATCTGCCCGCGGTAGGAAGGATCGGTCAACACTTCCTGATAACCGGTCATCGCCGTATTGAAACAAACTTCGCCTACACAGGTGCCGGTTTCGCCAAAGGATTCGCCCTCGAAAAATCGACCGTCTTCGAGAGCTAACAGGGCGCGCATATCACTGCGCACTGTCGATTTTATCGGCGCATTTTCAAATCCCTTGAAAGGCTAAATGTAAAGTTTTTTAGCCACCCGCTTCGCCTTGTCGATGCTTGAATTAAAAACCCGGATCGAAAAATCTCGATCCGGGTTTTTTGAAATGTTACCCCGCTGATGCCGTTTAGGCGGATCTCCCGTTCCCTTTTCGTAACGGGCGGATGACCGTCGCCGCAGCGTCTGACTTCCAATTAAGGCCTGCCATCTTCTCCGAGCGACTCAGCCTCCTTAGGTTAACCAAATATCGGTTCGGGAATCCCACCTGTAATCTCGAACATCGCAGGGTAAAGCGCGAAACTACCCGCGACTGATGAGAGCCGCTGGTTGAGAGTTGAGCGAAAAGCACTGGTTTTCTTCCCAACCCTCAACAAACGACTCTCAAACTATCAAAGAACTATTCGCGCAATTCTGCGCCGAGGTCGCTTCGCAATCGCTCGCGAATTTTCGCATGCGCCGCGTTCACTTCCTCGCTTGTCAGTGTGCGACTCTGGTCGCGATATGTCAATCGATATGCGAGCGACTTTTTTCCTTCACCGATTTCAGTGCCGGCGAAGAGATCAAAAAATTCAACTCGTTCTAACAACGGTTCCGTTGGATGGAAAATCACTTCCCATATTTTTTCGTGGGTCAAATCTTCGGCAACAATCATCGCAATGTCGCGCGAGATAGCAGGAAATTTCCCAAGTTCGCTGAAAGTTGCGCGCGACCCCAAACCGCTAATCGGGAAATCAAGCGATACTTCGGCAACAAAGACGCCGCCAGATGCGTCGATTGTTGACGCGACCGAATTCGTTAGCTGCCCGGCGAGGCCAACCAGTTGATTACCCGCTGTGATTTCTACAGCCAGCGCAAAGTTGGCATGCTGGCGGCGACGAAAAGACAAACCGGTTCTTGCTAGTTCAATCGCGCCTTTTAGATCGAAGAAATCAACGCGGCGTTTTTCGTTCCGCCAATGAACTTCACTGCCAACGTCACCCCAAAGGAGAATAGCTATTCGTTTCTTTTCTGCGCCGCTCGGTGGTTCGAAAACCCTACCTGTTTCAAAGATCGCGACGCGTTCCGCTCCCGCACGAATGTTGTGGTCAAGTACTCCCAGCAACCCCGGCAACAAGCTGGGGCGTAGTGCCACATGATCTTCGCTCAGTGGATTGCGTAACTCGGTCGCATTTTCCCCAAACGCGAATCTTTCCCTGGGAAGCAACTTTGACGTCCGCACTTCAGTAAGACCAGCTGCAACCAGTCGTTCGCGCATTTGTAATTCCAAATCGTGCGCGCGGTCAGCCGCGCTCGAAGGCGTGAACCGGCTGCGATCCGTTCCCGGAATTCTCTCGGCGCCGTAAGCTCGCACCACTTCTTCGATAAGATCGACATCGCGTTGCAAATCGCGCCGGTAGCTTGGAATTTTCCATTTCGTTATTTCGGCCGCGCTGATTTTCTTCAAACCGAATCCGGTTAGAGCTTCGTCGACCGTTTTCGGTTTGATCGCGATCCCAACAACGCGATCACATTTCTCGTAGCGTAACGAAACATCGGCAGGGTTCGCTGGGAGGTTGCCGGCGACGTTGATTTCCTTAGCCGGAATTCCGGCCGCGATCTCTTGAATCAATTCGGTGGCCCGCTGCGATGCACGGAGCACCATTTCAGGATCGACGCCGCGCTCGAATCGGTAACTGGCATCGCTCGGTAGATTTAATTCGCGCGCGGTCCGACGAATACTCGGCGGCAAAA
>Ga0193713_1000024_pt1 | contig 40631 bp, 41 predicted proteins | sample H3a2metaG_FD_143054 | JGI IMG/M metagenome (GOLD analysis project Ga0193713, IMG submission 143054) | Soil microbial communities from a riparian zone of the East river system, Colorado, United States - H3a2 | ecosystem: Environmental > Terrestrial > Soil > Riparian zone | place: USA: East River... | reverse complement strand
AGGAAGGCGAAGGTGGGCGATTGCTGCACGAACGGCGCCGCGACCAGCAGCCGGCCCTGCCGGCGCGCCAGTGACATGAGGGATCCGGCCTCCCGGGCCGTCGCGGCCAGCGGCTTCTCCACCAGGACATGCTTGCCGTGGGCAATCGCGGCACGGGCCAGCTCGGCATGCGAGTCCGGTGGCGTGATGATCACCACCACGTCGATGTTCGAAGCCAGCAGCTCCGCGGCGTGCTCGAAGAGCGCGACGCCGGGGCGGCGTGAGCGCAACTGTTTCCACTGGCGCCGGTTACGGGCGCAGATGCCGCCGAGCGTGGCCTGGCCCCGCGGGATCAGCCGGTCGAGTGCCTGCAGGTAGGCTGGCAGCACGTTGCCCGCACCGATGAAGCCGATCGACACGGGGTTCGCGTGCCTGCTCATGCGGAGGGCTCATAGGAAAGCAGGGCGCCACCGCCGATGGCCAGCAGGGCGCCGAGGGACTGGCGCAGGCTCAGCGTCTCGCCCAGGAACGCGAAGGCGAGCAGCACCGTGATGAGCGGATAGAGGGCCGTGAAGGGAATCACGATCGAGGCTGCGGCGCCGTTCTTGAGCGCGCGGAACAGGCACCAGGAGCCCAGCGCATTGGTCAGGCCACTCAATAGACCCATGGCAATGACGCCGCCGGACAGGCCGAGCGGGGTGCTCGCCGGCAGCCAGGCAACGAGAGGCACCGAGCCCACGAGCAGGCCAACGATGACCCAGAATACCAGTGCGGTAGGATCGAGCAGGTTCGATGAAATTTTCTGCAGCAGCCCGACCGCGCCCCAGGCTGCAATCGAGATCGCCACCAGGGCCAGCCAGTTCATCCTGCCTCCCCTTCGGTCATGATAGCAGTGCCAGACCGATGACCGCACAGAGCGCGCCGGCAATCTGCAGCGGCCTGATTCGTTCACGCAGGATGAGCGCGGCGAGCGCTACCGTGACCAGCGGGTAGGCGGCGATGAGCGGGCTCACGATCGACGCCGAGACCCGGCCGAGCGCGGCGAAGAAACACAGCGTCCCCAGCGCAGTCAGCAGCCCGTTCAGCAGTCCGTACACGATGCCGCGCGGACTCGGGATGAGCGCCGCCGCCCCGACACGCCAGGCCGCGATCAAGCCGGCCGGCAGCATGCCTAAAGTGAACAGCAGTTGAGTCTCGATAGCGCCCACGCGGTCTGCGAGGAGCTTGGACAGGAAACCCCACACGCCCCACAGCACCGTGCACGCGAGGCACAGCGCCAGCCAGTGATCGAGCCCGGCGCGCGCGGCGGACGGTGGATTCGGCCTGGTCATGCAGCCGCAGGCTACCTGTTGCATGGCCGTTTGCATATGGCTACATTCATTGGCGCATGGCCGATCCGCTTCCCCCAGGATACCGTCCCTCGCCGCGACCCAGCTACGATGCACCCACGCTCGTGCGCCGCATCGACGTGCAGCGCCACATCTGGGGCGATCGCGAGTCGGGGCTGGTGGCCGACTGGATCTACGCCTCCACCGCAAAGCTTCACGTGCTGATGTTCGGATTGGCGCCGGGGAAATGGTTCAGGCACTCTCCGGCGTTCCGCACCGTGTTCGGCGCCGACGAGGTGCTGCACGTCCTGAGCGGCGAGATGCTCGCGGCCAACCCTGAAACGGGCGAGGTGCAGCACTGCCCGTCGGGCTCGTCGCTGTTTTTCCGCAAGGGCACCTGGCATCACGTGCGCGCCGAAGGGAGCGAGCCGCTGCGGGTCCTCGAATTCTTTGCACCACCGCCCTCGCAGGGCACCACCGGCGCCTACGCGGCCAAGCAACCCTACCTGCAGACCTCGAAGTACCGGCGCGACGAGCTGATCGGCGATCTGTTTCGCGCTCCGGCGACCCCGACACTGCGGCGCATCGGTCGCGAAGATCAATCGCTCCGGCTGGAGGGTGAGATTGCCGTCGGTTTGATTGCCAGCACCGAAAACCTGACGGTGGCCGAACTGCAGGTTCCATCGGGTGTCTGCGGCGAACGTGTGGCGCACGGCGGCGATGCCGTGATCTTCGGGCTCGAGAGTGAATTGATGATCCGCACTTCCTGGAAGGACGCGAGTCTTCATCCCGCAGCGTGGCGAGTATGAAGTGCTGTCATTCTCCCATGCGGCGCGCGCGTTGCTGGGGGTCGCTCCAGCCTATCCGCCCTGAGCCACGCGGCCGCCTGCTAGCGGCCAAAATCGGCGGCGTTAAATTTCAGCTGCACCGTCAGCGGCAGGTCTGCCGATGAGGAGCCGGCCGCGAGCGTGTAGTTCCCGGCGGTCAGATGCCAGCGCTGTGCCTGGCTGTCGAAGTCCGCGAGCAGCCGGCGGTCGATCGCGATCACGGCCGGTTTGCTCTCGCCCGGCTGCAGCGGCAGCTTCACCCAGCCGAGCAGGCGGCGGCGCTTGCCCTGCGGCCCGGCGAGCAGGTAGAGCTGGGCGATTTCCTGTCCGGCGACGCTGCCGCTGTTGGTGACGGTAAAGCGCGCGCTGGGCGCCTGGCCCGACATGGCCGTCAGCTGCGCGTAACTGAAAGTCGTGTAGGAGAGCCCGAAGCCGAACGGAAACAGAGGCTGCTCGCCGCGACGCGCAAACCAGCGATAACCGACATCCGAACCCTCGATGGTGTAGTCGGCATCCAGCACGGTGCCGGGCGGGGGTTCATCGGTGTAGGTGGGTTCGATGACATTCGCGCCCGGCAGCGCGGGGCGCGGCAGCTGCTCGAGACTCGCGGGAAAGGTGATCGGCAATTTCCCGGAAGGATTGACGTCCCCGAACAGGATCGCCGCCAGCGCTTCGGCGCCGCGTGCGCCGGGGTACCAGGCCTCAAGTACGGCATCAGTCCCGTCGAGCCAGGGCATCAGCACCGGGCCGCCGGTCTCGAGCACCACGATCGTGTGCGGATTGGCTGCGGCGACTGCCGCGATGAGTGTGTCCTGGCGATCGGGCAGCTGCAGATCTGGCACGTCGAATCCTTCGCTGCGCCATTCGGTCGCGAACACCAGCGCGACATCGGCGGCGCGCGCCACCCGGATCGCTTCGCTCAGATACCGCCCATCGCGATATTCAATGTGCGCGCCGGGCGCTCGCGCCTGCAGGGCCTTGAGCGGTACTGAGCGGTGGTAGGACTGCGTGATGAAATTGGCGAATGCGCCGTTGTTCGTCAGCGGCACGGAAATGGCCGGGCCTTCGGCACTCTGCACCTGCGATGATCCGGCGCCCGACATGACTCCGGAATCGGCGTAGCCCCCGATCACGGCGATGCGCTTGAGCTGCCCGGACAGCGGCAGCGCATGATTGCGATTGCGCAGCAGCACGATGCCCTCGCTCGCGATCGCCTGCGCCACCTGGGCATCGGCCTGTGCGTCGATCGCCGGCGCCGGCCCGGCGCTGTCAAGGCCCACGGCGTAGATCGAGCGCAAGATGCGCCGGTTCATGTCGCTCAGCCGCCTCGCATAGGCCGGGTCCTGGGCGGCTGCCGTCGCCAGCGACGGGCCCAGAAAAACGGCGGGGTCTTCCTGGGAGCCCGACTGCTGGTCCAGGCCATGCAGCGCGTCGGTGAGGCCGTGGACGGCGCCCCAGTCGGACATCACCCAGCCCGGGTAGCCCCAGGCGCCCTTGAGCACCTGGTTGAGCAGGTACTCGCTTGCGCAGGCGTGCACCTGGTTCACCTTGTTATAGGCGCACATCACGGCGCCGGGATGACCCTGTTCGATGGCAATCTGGAAGGCCAGCAGGTCGCTCTCGCGCGCCGCGGCGTCGCTGATGTTGGAGCTCACGACTTTGCGGCCCGTCTCCTGGCCGTTGAGCGCGAAGTGCTTGACGGTTGAGATCACATGCGTCGACTGGATGCCGCTGACCGCAGCGCCGGACATGAGCCCGGTGTGCAGCGGATCCTCGCCCAGGTATTCGAAGGTGCGGCCGTTGCGCGGATCGCGCATCAGGTTCATGCCGCCGGCCAGCAGGACGTTGAATCCCTTGGCGCGCGCTTCACCGCCAATCATCGCGCCTCCCGCGCGCATCAACTCCGTGTTCCAGCTCGCGCCCATGGCCAGTGCGGACGGGAGCGCGGTCGCGCCGTCGTGCCGGCTGCCCAGCACCCAGGCGACACCCAGGCTGGCGTCGGTTTCCTTGAGCGCCGGAACCTCAAGTCGCGGGATGCCCGGAACGAATCCCGCGCCGATCACGGCACCAGGCGGGATCGGCGCAGGATCGGCGAACGGGAGGGCCATGACGCCCAAGGTCAGGATCGTCCGCTCTTCAGGCCGCATTTGCGCGACGACGGCCGCTGCGCGGGCGTCGGGATCATGAGGGTCCTGGGTGGCCGTTGTGGCTGCCGGGGGCAGCAACGCAAGCAGGGTAAGCAGCGGCGGCACCGGTCGGAGCATTTGGTCGTGACCCCTTCGGATCGGAGGCAGTGGACAGCGACTGTAGCGGATTCGATGAGGCTCGCAAAGCAGGCGCTTTACGCACAGATCCCGCGTTCTCTAAGCTACTATGCCAAGACAGAGGTTCCACATGATGCAGCGCACGGTCCGGGCGACACTCCAGCTCGTCCTCATGGGCGGACTCGCCTCGGTGGCCGCCGCCGCCAGCGATCTGGACGCGCTCCATCGCAGTATCGACAGGCTGGCCGATCAGGTCGAACCGCACGTGATCGCCAATCGCCGTTATATTCACCAGCACCCGGAGCTCTCCAATCGCGAGACCGAGACCGCGGCTTATATCGCCGAGCGCCTGCGCGCCCTGGGCCTCGAGGTGCGGACCGGTGTGGCGAAGACCGGTGTCGTCGCGGTCCTTCGCGGTGGCAAGCCTGGACCGGTCGTGGCGCTGCGCTCCGAGCTGGATGCCCTGCCGGTGACCGAGGAGGTGGATCTGCCCTTCAAATCCACGGTACGCACGCTCTATGAAGGCAAGGAGGTCGGTGTCATGCACGCCTGCGGGCATGACGCGCACATGGGCATGCTGCTGGGCGTGGCGGAGATTTTCTCGAAGCTGCGGCCGCAATTGCACGGCACCGTAAAATTCATCTTTCAGCCGGCCGAAGAGGGCGCGCCCTCCGGCGAAGAGGGTGGAGCGGCATTGATGGTGAAGGAAGGCGTGCTCAGCGATGAGCCGAGACCGGAAGTCATCTTCGGCCTGCACGCGTGGACCACCTTCGAAGCTGGGCAAATTGCCTGGCGTTCCGGCGGCCTGATGGCCGGGGCCGATGACCTGAAAATTGTGGTGCACGGCCATTCGACGCACGGTGCGATGCCCTGGAATGGCGTGGATCCGATCGTCGTGGCCTCGCAGATCGTTCTGGGCCTGCAGACGATCGCCAGCCGGCAGATGGACGTTACCAAGGCGCCGCTGATCATCACGATCGGCAAGATCGACGGCGGCGTGCGTTCCAACATCATTCCGGATGCCGTGACGATGCTCGGAACGATACGGACTCTTGATCCGAAGATGCACGACGGCGTGATCGAGCGCGTGCGCCGCACGGCAGAGAGCATCGCGGCGGCTTCGGGCGCCACGGCCGAGGTCACGATCGGCGCGGACGTGGCCGACCCCGTGACCTACAATGACCCGGCCCTCATGGCCCGCATGCTGCCGACGCTGGCGCGTGTCGCCGGCCCGGGCGGCCTGGTCGAGACCACACCTTTTACGCCGAGCGAGGATTTTTCTGTCTATCAGCAGAAGATTCCCGGCATTTTCTTCTTTCTGGGCGTCCGCAAGCCGGGTGCGAGCATGGATGAATATGCGCCCAATCATTCGCCACGCTTCAGGGTGGATGAGTCCGGCTTGAAACTCGGCGTACGCGCGCTCGCCAATCTGACCGTTGACTATCAGGCGCGGGCACACTGAAATCGATGCGCGGGCTGCAACAGCTTTTCGACAACAACCGTGTCTGGGCCCAGCGCCTCCGCCGGCAGGACCCGGATTTCTTCCGCAAGCTTTCGCAGCAGCAGTCGCCCGCTTATCTGTGGATCGGCTGCTCCGACAGCCGCGTGCCGGCCAATGAGATCGTCGGTCTCCTGCCCGGCGAGCTGTTCGTCCATCGCAACATCGCCAACCTGGTGGTGCACACGGATTTGAACTGCCTTTCGGTGATGCAGTTTGCGGTCGATGTCCTGCAGGTGCGTCACATCATCGTCTGCGGCCACTATGGCTGCAGCGGCGTCCGCGCGGCACTGCGCGGCGACCGCATCGGCCTGAGTGACAACTGGCTGCGCCACGTGCAGGACGTGCGGCAAAAGCATCACGACAGCGTGGCGGCCGCGGGCGGCGAATCCGCGTCCGGCGATCGCCTTTGCGAGCTGAACGTCATCGAGCAGGTGGCAAACGTCTGCCAGACGACGATCGCGCGCGACGCCTGGGAGCGCAGCCAGGAGTTGGCCGTGCACGGCTGGATCTATGGATTGCAGGACGGCCTGCTGCATGATCTGGACACGACCGTGACGGAAACGCGAGGGTGGCAGGACGTGTATCAGCGCTCGCTCGCCGCCCTCGCCTAGCCTGATTCCTGCGGCTTCCTGGCCGGATCGTCGGCCGGCAGCACATCGCGGGCCCAGTCCATGCGCTTCCACTTCGGCACGGGGACGGTTTCGCCGGCGTGTGGCACGAACTCCGAGGGCGCGATTTTCCGCATGCGGTGGATGTAGCGCGGGCAATTCGGGAAGACCTGCTGCACCTCGACCTTCACCAGGAACTGGGCGCCCGGGTAGGCGGGCTCAAGCGCATCGGCCGGGACGATGCGGGCACTGCCCTGCACCCGCAGGCGCTGCGGTTGTTCGAAGTCGATGAACAGCAAACCGACCTGTGAAGTCGCCGCGACGTTGCCCATCGACAGGTACATACCGTTGCCGTCGTAGTTCGGAAACACCAGTGTGCGCTCGTCAGGGGAACGCACGAATCCCGGATCGCCGCCTTTGTAGGAGCAGGTCGGTCGTCCGGCAGCATCGACGGTGGCGAGGAAGAACAGATCCCGGCCTGCGATGAAAGCCTGATCGTCTGCGGTGAGTTGCGCGCGGCACAGCCGCTGCTCGATACGGTCGGCGAGGCGTTCGGTGTCGAAGCGCCGCTGCAGGGCCCGATGCGACTCATCGTAGAGCTTTGACATGGTGCCCCGCTCGCCCTCAGATCCGGTAGCGCAGTTTCAAGAAGAACAGGCTGGAGGTGGTGTTGTCCACCGCGCGCGTGAACTGGCTGGCCAGCGACTCGCTGCGATCGGTGAGCGAGCCATCGCCGCCCCGGCTGTAGACCACGAACAGGTCCGACAGGGGGTGAAACTCATATCGATAACGCACTTGCACGCCCAGCGTGCTGACCGTGAAGTCGCTCGGCAACCCGCCGACCGCGACGGGCGTACCATCCGGCGCCAGCTCATAGGCCTGGAGCGCTTCGGCACCGAGGCCGATCCATTGCAGCTTGAAGCGCAGTTCCTGCCTGGAAGTCGGGTACCAGTTGAGATTGAGACTCGAGTCAAGCTCGTGGCGCCGGTAGGTTGCCACCTGGGGGCCCGCCGTCCAGATCAGCCAGTTCGGGCTGTCGTAGTAGTTGAGGTTCGCATCGACGCTGAGATTCTCGGTCAGAAACCATTTCGGAATGAACCGCAGTTGCCGCGTGTACTGCCCGAACCCCTGTTCCTTGATGAACGCGGCGACCTCATAGCGGTAGCGTCCGACGATGGCGCTGGTGTAATCGACGCCCCAGTTGTGCCGCGCCGGCATGCGCAGACTCCCGTTCCCGCGCGTCAGCAGGTCGTCAAACCCAGGCCACTCGTGATAGTAGAAAAAGAGGGTTTGTGAACCACTGCGCCATTGATAGAACTTGTCGATCTCGCTCGTTGCCACCAGGCGTTCGCCGTGCGCGCTGTAGGGTACGTCCAGTCCGAGAAACCAGCTGCCGTTGTCAGCCAGCGATCCGGTGCGATAGTGGCGGATGAACAGCTGGCTCTCGCTCTGAAAACGCATCAGATCGGTGCGCTGCTGGTAACCCAGGTCGTTGAAGTCCAGGTGCGGGTCGAACCAGGTCATGTGCAACGTGTGCTGCCAGCGCCCGCCGGGCTGGTAGTCAAATTTTGCCCACGCCCCGTAGCCGCGGCTGCTCGTGCCGGCGGCCGCGGAATCCACGTGAATATCGGACATCAGCGCCTGGGTCTCGAGCGAGATCCCGCTGCCGAGGCGCTGGTTGAAGTCCACGGCATGCACGTAGGCGTCGCGACCCAGGGTGGGATGGAGCGCCGCGGTGCCCAGATACCCGAGGCTGAAGCCCTCGTGCTCATGGCGCCAGCGGCCGGCAAAAAACCGTCGACCCTGCGCCTGCAGTGAATTTCTCTCCACAGCACTGAACAGGCCGTATTCTTCGTCCCCCTGGATGCCGGTGTACTTGGCGGCCGCGAGCACATCGCTGGAGGCTTCGGGGCCGGCGTCCGGTGCCGCGCCGATACGCCGCGTATTCACCAGATGGTCGCTCGTGGAGTTGTCACCCTGAACCGGATTGAGGCGCAGATCGAACAGCTGCTGCCCCTGGGTGAAGAACGGCCGCTTCTCCTCGAAAAAGGTCTCGATCGCGGAGAAATTCACGACCAGGTTGTCGCTTTCGACCTGGCCGAAATCCGGATTCACGGCGGCGGAAACCTGGTTGCGGCCGTTGGGCTTCCAGAACACGTCGAAGCCGGCGCGCCCTTTGGACACGTCGCTCAGCGTGTCATGTGAGAACGAAACGTAGGGATACAGATCGAGCGATGAAGTGGTGTAGCGCGTTACCTCGACGTGCTGGAAGTCGCGGACAAAGTTCGGTTCGAACAGTTCGATCGCCGGGAACGCGAAGCGCACTGCATCATGCTTGATGTAGCGGCCGGCGTAGATGCCGATCGTGCGCTGGTTGCCGTGCACGGCCCCTTCGGGCGCAATCGACCAGGGAATGCGCCACTCGGTGCTCCAGCCGCGCGCATCCTCGGCTGTCGTGGCCTCCCAGTCCGCGTCCCAGTCGCGGGAAAGGTCGGTCTGGTTGAGGATGATGCTGTCGCGCTTGGTGCCGCTGAGGGTCACGGTGAATTCGTAGGCCGTCTTGCCCAGCCCCTCGAAATCGATGATCAGGATCGCCGGATCGGCGTCCATGTTGGGGGCATCGCGAGGGGAGCGGCCATGAGTGCGCTGGTCGGGCGGATGCTCGGCGCGCAGGCCGACATAGAGCGCGTCCGGGAGCGCGAGGACCCGCAGCTCGGTGGCGTACTTTGCCGGCTCCCGCGTGAACGGTTCGGTGACGCGAAAATCGCTGTAGACCTGCGCCTGCGTCCACTCCGGTTCGTCCAGGCGGCCATCGACCTGCATGGCATGCACCGTGCCGATGGCCAGGGGCAGCAGCATCACCAGGCGGACCGCGGTTTTCCCTGCCATAGCTATTCCCCGATGGGCGCTCATGCGGCGCCTGATCGACCTTTGACGTACCGCGGGGTGGTAAGTTGCACAGGTCCGGGGCGCAAGTATGATCGATGCCTGTGCGCAGCGGAACAAGGAATCCTGCATGCACCGCCCGCTGTCCGGCCATCGCCACTGCAGCCTGCTCGCCGCAGCAGTCCTGACGCTGGCGGCGTGCGGTAGCCGCAATGCGCCCGCCCCGCCTGCCCGGGCTCCCAATGCGCCCGAGGGCGCCCTCGACATCCTCGCCTGGCCCGGATATGTGGAGCGCGGTGCGAGCGACAGCAAATACGACTGGGTGAGCCCGTTCGAGCAGGACACCGGCTGCAAGATCACCGTCAGGACCGCCGGCACCTCCGATGAGATGGTCTCGCTGATGGCGCAGGGCGGGTACGACCTGGTGACCGCCTCCGGCGATGCATCGCTCCGCCTGGTGCGTGGCGGAACGGTTCAACCGGTGGATCTTGCGCGCATTCCCAGCTTTCGCACGCTCGATGAGCGCCTGAAGGAGGCGCCCTGGCACTTCATCGACGGCAAGCACTACGGCGTGCCCTATCAATGGGGCCCCAACGTGCTCTTGTACAACACGAAGGTGTTCAGGAAGGCGCCGACCTCCTGGTCGGTGCTCTTCGAGGACGGGAAGCTGGCCGATGGCAAGCCCGCCCGGGGCCGCATACAGGCCTACGACGGGCCGATCTATATCGCCGACGCGGCGCTCTACCTCATGACGCACAATCCTGCGCTCGGCATCAAGGATCCTTACGAGCTCAATGAACAGCAGTATGCAGCGACGCTCGCGCTGCTGCGCCAGCAGCACCCGCTGGTGCAGCACTACTGGCACGACGCCACTGCGCAGGTGCAGGATTTCACCCACGGAGACGCCGTGGTCTCCGGCTCCTGGCCCTTCCAGGTGAATGCACTGCGGGCGAAAGGGCGGCCGGTGGCCAGCACGATCCCTCTGGAGGGTGCGACCGGCTGGGCCGACACCACGATGATGTACGCGCGGGCCAGGCACCCCAATTGCGCCTACCAATGGCTCGAGTGGTCTCTGTCTCCGAAAGTGCAGGGCGACGTGGCGGCGCGCTTCGGCTCGCTGCCGACGGTACCGGCCGCCTGCACCCACAACGCGCTGCTCGGCCCCGAGGGTTGCAGGACCAACGGCGTGAATCTGTTCGACAAGCTCCACTTCTGGCGCACGCCTGAAGCGAACTGCAGGACACAGACCAGCTGCGTGCCCTACCGCAGGTGGTCGACCGACTACGCGGCGGTCATGGGCGGGCGTTGAGACGCGTCAGCGTGCGGGCTTGCGGAACTTGAGCACGAAGTTGTCGGCCTCGCCGATCGCCTGGTAGCGGGCGCGATCTTTTTCTCCCAGCGTCAGCGTCGGTGGCAGCGTCCACACGCCTTCGGGCCAGTCCTTCGTGTCTTTGAGATTGGCATTGATTTCCGATGCCGCCACGAATTCGAAGCCCGCCTGTCTGAGCATGGCGATGACGTAGTCCTGGCGCAGGTAGCCGCTCTGCGCCTTGGGATCCTGCGGCTGATCGTTCCGTCCACGGTGATCTTCGATGCCGAGGATGCCGCCGGGCTTCAGGGCCTTGTAGCAGGCCGCGAGCGCATCACTGGAAAACCCGCCCTCGATCCAGTTGTGCAGATTGCGAAAGGTCACGACCAGATCGGCGGAACCGGGCGGTGCAATTTCGTATTGACCCGGAGGTCCGAGTCTGGTGCGAACGATGGTACCGAGCCGTGCCTTCTGCTTCTCGACCCGCTCACTCCAGCGCGTCACACCCTGATCCTCACCGTCCGGACGCGGTGTCGGCAGCGCCACATAGTAGTGACCCTGCACCGCCAGATAGGGCCCAAGGATCTCGGTCCAGTATCCCGTCCCGGGCCAGAGTTCGACCACCGTCATGGCCGGCCGCAGTCCGAAAAAGCTCAGCTCTTCGGCCGGATGACGGGCGCCGTCGCGCGCCACAAAAGGCGCGGATCGCTCCGGGCTGGCGACCACCGCGCTTAAGCCCGGATCGACGGCAGGGGCCGGATCCGCGGCCGCGGACCTGACAGCGGCGATGGCTGCGCACAGGACTGCGATCGCCACCACGGACCTGCGCAGAGGTTTGTCGGTATGCACGTGAGACACCTCGGTATGCGAATATGGCCGCCATGGCACACGCCACTGCCAAGGCCGGTTTGCCAGCCATAGTACTCCTGACGATCCTGGCCGGCATTCATCCGGCGGCCGCCGTGTCGGGGGAACCGACCCTGGCTGCGCGACAGGCGGATTTTCGGGAGTTCGTTGAGGATTTCACCGACAACTATGCCTGGCTGGACCGCACCGAAAAGCCCTGGCTGACGTGGCCGGAGCGTTTCGCCGCCGCAGTGGCGGCGGCCGGTACGCCCGAATCGTTCGCCGCGGTGCTTGAAGCGGCGCTCGACGAGCTGCACGATTTTCACGCCGAGGTGCGTTCACACAATCCGCATCGCTGGCTGCCGGTGCCCACCTTTGCCGATATCTGGGCCGAACCCGCCGGGCACGAGGCGCGCGTCATCGCGGTGCGTCGCGGGAGCGACGCGGAACGCGCCGGTGTCACGCCCGGTGACTACGTGACGCACGTGGGCAACGAGCCGCTGGCCAGCGCCATCGCCGCGCGCCTGACAGGTGCAGTCGATGGCCAGGATGCCCCGTCACGCAGCTGGGCGCTGCTCTCGCTGCTCGCCGGTCGGGCTGACGAGCAGCGGCACTTCACGGTGCGCGACGTGCACGGCCACAGCCGCGTCGTCACCCTGCCGCTCGAGCGGCGCTTCGATCGTGCGGCGGGCGCACTCGCCGTGCAGCGCTTGCCCGGAGACATCGGTCTGATTCGTCTGAACAACTCGCTCGGTGAGCAGCCTACGGTGGCCGCATTCGATCAGGCGCTCGCGCAGCTGCAGGGCACGGCAGGCCTGATCCTGGACCTGCGCGATGTCCCCAGTGGCGGCGACAGCTCCGTGGCCTTAGGGATCATGGGGCGGTTCGTCCGTGCGATGCTGCCCTATCAGCACCATCGAATCCCCCACTATGGGCAGGGGGATGTCGAGCGCAACTGGCTGGAGCTCGTCGCGCCCCGTGGCCCGTTCACCTACGAGGCGCCCCTGGTGATGCTGGTCGATCACTGGACGGGCAGCATGGGCGAGGGCATGGCGGTGGGTCTGGACGCCATGCAGCGCGCGGTGGTCGTGGGCACACCGATGGCCCACCTGGCCGGTGCGGTGAGCGACTTCCATCTGACCCAGACCGGCATGGACGTGGCTTTCGCCACCGAGCAGCTCTACCACCCCAACGGCACGCTGCGGCAGAGCTGGCTGCCACCCGTCCTGATCGCAGAGCCCACCACGGACACGAGTGATGCCGTCCTGGCGCGTGGCCTGTCGGAACTGAAGCGATTGCTTGCACCCCATAGCCCTTCCCGGTGACCACGTTCTGATCGAGAATGGACCCATCGCCATGCACACCAAATTACTGATCAACGGCAAGCTGGTCGCGGGCCGGGGCGCCGTCGAGAAAATCCTGGATCCTGCCAGCGGCAAGGCCCTGGCTTCGGTCCCCGAGGCCTCGAAAGAGCAGATCGACGCGGCCGTGGCGGCGGCGCAGGCCGCCTTCGCGGCCTGGGCGGCCACGCCGCCGAAGGAACGCGCCGCGCTGCTCCTGAAACTCGCCGATCGCATCGAGAGCGATGCCGCCGAATACGCCTCGATCGAATCGCAAAATTGCGGCAAGCCGCTGGCAGCCGTAAGTGGCGATGAGATTCCCGCCATCGCGGATGTGTTCCGCTTCTTCGCGGGGGCGGCCCGCACCGTGCATGGCGCCATTGCCGGCGAATATGCGGCCGGCTTCACCAGCATGATCCGCCGCGACCCGGTGGGAGTGGTCGCGTCGATCGCGCCGTGGAACTACCCGCTGCTGATGGCGGCCTGGAAGCTGGCGCCGGCGCTCGCCGCCGGCAACACCGTGGTGCTGAAGCCCTCGGAGCAGACGCCGCTCAGCGCCCTGAAGCTTGCGACGCTGCTGGCCGAGCTGTTTCCGCCCGGTGTCATCAACGTGATCTGCGGGCGCGGGCAGAGCGTGGGCGCGCCGCTGGTGGCGCACCCTGCCGTCGCGATGATTTCACTGACGGGCGATGTCGCAACGGGCGAGAAGATTCTCGCGGCGGCGGCCCACGGCACCAAGCGCACGCATCTGGAGCTCGGCGGCAAGGCGCCGGTCATCGTCTTCGACGACGCCGACATCGATCTGCTCGTGAGCGGCGTGCGCACCTTTGGTTTCTACAATGCCGGCCAGGATTGCACCTCCGCCTGCCGCATCTATGCCGGCGCCAGGGTTTACGATCGTGTCGTGTCCGATCTTGCCGCCGCCGTCGGCACCATCAAGCTGGGCACGCAGCAGGAGGCCGGCGTTGAGATGGGCCCCCTGATCAGCGCCGAGCAGCGCGAGCGCGTCGCGGGGTTCGTGGAGCGCGCCAGCGCGAAAAAGCACATCGAGATCGTTACCGGAGGCAAGCCGCGAGCCGGCCAGGGCTTCTTCTACCAGCCGACGGTGATCGCAGGCGCGCGCCAAAGCGATGAGATCGTGCGCCGCGAGGTCTTCGGGCCCGTTGTTTCCGTCACGCGCTTCAAGGATGCCGAGGACGCCGTGGCCTGGGCCAACGACTCGGACTACGGGCTGGCCTCGTCGGTCTGGACACGCGATGTCGGTCGCGCCATGCAGGTGGCGGCGCGTCTGCGTTACGGTTGTACCTGGATCAACACGCATTTCATGCTGGTCTCGGAGATGCCGCACGGCGGCCTGAAGCGTTCCGGATACGGCAAGGATCTGTCCACCTACGCGCTCGAGGACTACAGCGTCGTCCGCCACGTCATGGTCAAGCATTGAGCGAGGAACGCTGCGCGGCCGTGCGCGCCAGCCTGGGCGAACTGCAGGACAGGTTGTGCGCCGCCTTCGCTGCGGCCGACGGCACGCGCGGCTTCGAGCAGGATTCCTGGCAGCGCTCCGCTGAGGGCGGGGCACTGGCGGGCGAGGGCATCACGGCGGTCCTGGAAGACGGCGCGCTGTTCGAGCGCGGCGCTGTCGCGCTCTCGGATGTGCGCGGTGAAAATCTCCCGCCCGCGGCCACGGCGCGCAATCCGCAGCTCGCCGGCCGCAGCTACCGCGCGCTCGGTGTCTCGGTGGTGATGCACCCGCGCAGCCCGCAGATTCCGACCAGCCACATGAACGTGCGTTTTTTCAGCGCCGGGGATGTCTGGTGGTTCGGCGGCGGCTTCGATCTCACGCCCTACCTTCCCTATGAAGAAGACGTCGTGCTCTGGCATCGCGCGGCGGCGGCGGCCTGCGCACCCTTCCACGCCGGCCTGTACGCGGAGCTGCGCCGCGGCTGCGATGAGTATTTCTTCCTGCGCCATCGCGGCGAAGCGCGCGGCGTGGGCGGAATCTTCTTCGATGACCTGAACGCCGGGACACCTGGGTTCGGCATGCCGTGGGAGCGGTGTTTCGAATTCATGCGCGCCGTCGGCACGCAATTCCTGGGCGCCTACCGGCAGATTGCCGAAGCCCGGCGCGCACTGCCCTATGGTGAGCGCGAGCGCCGCTACCAACTCTATCGCCGCGGGCGCTATGTGGAATTCAACCTGGTGTTCGATCGCGGCACGCTGTTCGGCCTGCAGTCTGGCGGGCGGAGTGATGCCATCCTGGTATCGATGCCGCCACTGGCGCAGTGGGCCTATCGCTCCCCCGACGCGGAGCTCGACGCGCGCCTGCTCCCCTTTCTCACGAGCGGCCGCGGTCACGACTGGCTCGGGAGCGGTGCCGTGAAGTCATGAATCCGCTCGTCCTGGGCATCACGCTGCCCGAACTCGAGCAGGCCGCGAAGCTCGTGCATGACACCATTCCCGCGACGCCTCAGTACGCCTGGCCGAAGCTGGCGCGGCGCGCCGGCTGCACCGTGTGGGTCAAGCACGAAAATCACACACCTACCGGCGCCTTCAAGCTGCGCGGGGGCCTCATCTATATGGACCGCTGGTCGCGCGCGCGGGGCGGGGCGGGCGGCGTCGTCACGGCAACGCGTGGCAATCACGGACAATCGATCGCATTCGCCGCGAACCGCGTGGGCGTCCCCGCGACGATCTACGTGCCGCACGGGAATTCTCCCGACCAGAATTCCGCGATGCGCGGCTTCGGGGCGCGGCTGGTCGAGACCGGGCGCGATTTCGACGAGGCCAAGCACGCCGCGCAGCAGGCGGCCGCCAGGGAAGGCCTGCACTTCGTGCCCTCCTTTCACCGTGATCTGGTCGTCGGCGTCGCCAGCTGTGCACTGGAATTCCTGCGCGCCGTGCCCGCGATGGAAACCGTTTACGTCGGTATTGGCATGGGCTCAGGGTTAGCCGCGCTGATTGCGGTGCGCGATCTGCTCGGCCTGCGTGTCGATATCGTCGGAGTGGTCGCGTCCAGGGCCCCCGCGGCGGCCCGCTCCTTCGCCGCCGGCAAGCCGGTGATGACCGCGACGGCGGAGACTTTTGCGGATGGCATCGCGACCCGCGAGCCCACCGATGAAGCGGTCGCAATCATGTGCCGGGGCGCGGCGCGCATCGTCGAGCTCAGCGAGGATGAAATGGCCGAAGCGGTGCGGATCTATTTCGATGACACGCACCAGGTCGTGGAGGGAGCCGGCGCCGCGCCGCTCGCCGCGCTGCTGCGCGAGCGGGATCGCCAGGCGCAGCGCACGGTCGGCGTGATCTTGAGCGGCGGCAATATCGAGCGCGCGCGATTCCTGGAAATCCTGAGCGGCGCCACACCCGCGGCGATCGCGCAGCGCACCTGAAAAAAAGCCCCGCATGGCGGGGCTTGCAATTTTCAGATTCGACCCGGTCTGTCACGGGCAGCCAGCTAAGTTACCGGACTGGTAGGACTGGCTGGTGCCGCCCCCGAAACTGCGGGGTGCTGCGCGTCAATTCGCGCTTGGTCGTACCCGGCCACTGAAAACGTCGGTGGCCTCATCCTTAGGTCGCCCGGACAGCCAGATTTCTGCAAATTCTGTGCTGTTCGTTTTTCGCATCGCCATCGTGGCAACGCGATACGGCTCCTAGCATAGATTTTCCAGATCTGAAAATCTATACCAAATCATTAGTTTGAAGGCTTTATTATGTCGTCTTTCGACGACGGTTTTCGCCTGTGGGAGCGACCCTTGTGGCCCGGATCACACCGCTGGTGCGGGCAGCAGTCCACGCAGCCGCGTGAAGGCCGCGACCTCGATCTGGCGGATCCGTTCGGCCGACACGCCGTATTCCGCCGCCAGCTCATGCAACGTGGCCTTCGGATCGGTCAGCCAGCGGCGCTGGATGATCGACCGGCTCCGCTCGTCCAGACTCTTCAGGCCCGTGGCCAGCTGCGCCTGTGAATCGCTGTCCCAGTCCGAATTCTCGACCTGTTCGGCCGGATCGGCCGCAGGTGCGCTGAGGTAGGCGGCCGGACCGTAACCGTCTTCTTCCTCGCTGGACGGCAGCGGGTCAAAGCTCATGTCATGGGCCGACAGGCGCTGTTCCATCTCGGAGACTTCCGCAGCGGGGACGCCCAGATCCTGCGCCACGGCGCGGGTCTCCTCGGCGCTCAGCCAGCTCAGGTTCCGCTTGATGCGGCGCAGATTGAAAAACAGTTTCCGCTGGGCCTTGGTGGTGGCAATGCGCACCAGCCGCCAGTTGCGCAGCACATATTCATGGATCTCCGCGCGGATCCAGTGCACGGCGAAGGACACCAGCCGCACGCCCACGGCCGGATCGAAGCGCTTCACGGCCTTCATCAGCCCGACGTTGCCTTCCTGGACCAGATCGCTCACCGGCAGCCCGTAGCCGCTGTAGCCGCGCGCGATGTGCACGACGAAGCGCAGGTGCGAGAGCACCAGCTGGCGGGCGGCATCGAGGTCATTGTCCTCGCGGAAGCGCCGCGCCAGATTCTGTTCCTCTTCGCGGCTGAGCACGGGCACGCGGCCGACCCGCTCCACATAGGCGTCGAAGCTGCCGAGCGGTCCGGCAACGCCGAAGTCGAGAGGTCGCGCGAGCAAGGCTGTGTGTGCGCTCATCGGATTTCCTTTGGTTTCAGCACCGCACGATTTTAGCACTCCGCGGCTTTGAGTGCTAAGGGGGTTGAAAGTTTCCGGGCGGCCGATTTAGAGTATCAAAATCAAAGACTTATCCAGAACCGGGTTCCACCCGTGCGAGATGGCGGGCGGCGGCCAGCCAGGACCCAAGCCAGCCCAGCAAGGTGCCCATTCCCAGCAGGTATTCCAGGTCCCTCAAGGAAGGGCCCGCCAGCTCGAAGCGGCTGCCGTAGCTTTGCGCGAGCTGGGCCGCGGCGGGCGCCAGCGCGCGGAGCGAGGCCTCGACGACCAGCCAGGCTGCCAGGCCGCCGAGCAGGCCGTAGAGCGCGCCGGTGTACAGAAACGGCCGGCGCACGAAGCCATTGGTTCCGCCGACGAGCTTGGTGACCTCGATCTCGGCGCGCCGGTTCTGGATTTCGAGCCGGATCGTATTGCCCACCACGGCGACCACGCCCACCCCGAGGAGCGCGGCCGCGAGCAGCAGTGAGCGGCGCAGCAGGTTCAGGATGGCGTTGAAGCGGGCCACCCACGCGCCGTCGAGCTGGACCGATTCTACCTCGGGCCAGGCCGCCAGGTAGCGGCGGAGCGATTCCATGTCGGCAGGGCTGGCGTTGGTCGCCAGCGGCGTGATCGCGAGGACGTGCGGCAGGGGATTGCCCTCGAGCGCATCGAGGGCGGCGCCAAATCCGGACTGCGTCCGAAACTGCGCCAGGGCCTGCCCCGCCGTGATCAGGGTCACGGTGCCGACGCCGGCGCGGGCCCGTGCCGTGTCCGCGAGCTGTTGCGCGCGCTGCTCCGAGACGCCGGTGTGCAGGTACGCCGAGAGCCCCACCGCCCCGCTGAAATCGCTGGTCGCGCCGCGCACATTGCGCACCAGCACGTCCAGGCCCAGCGGCAGTGAGAGGGCCAGTCCCATCACGACCACCGTGAACACGGTGGCGAACGGAGCGCGCGCCAGGTGCCCGGCGGAGGACACCAGGGCGTGGGCGTGGCGCACCAGGTAGCTGACGGGGCCGAAGCTCACCGGCGCGCCTCGATCGTCGGCAGCACGGTGTCCGGCTCCCCTGCGATGCGGCCGTTCTCGATGACGATGGCACGAAGCCCGGATTCCTTGACCAGGTGCAGGTCGTGCGTCGCCACCACCACCGTGACGCCGACCTCATTGAGCCGGCGAAACAGCGTCATCACTTCGGCGGCCAGGACCGGATCGAGATTGCCGGTGGGCTCATCGGCGATCAGGATCGGCGGCCGGCTGACGATGGCGCGCGCGATACCCACGCGCTGCTGCTCGCCGACCGAGAGTTCCGAGGGCAGCACGCGCTCGCTCCCGAGGAGCCCCACCTGGTCGAGCGCCGCGCGCACGCGCTTGCCGATCTCCTTGAGCGAGCTGTCAGCGACGATCAGCGGCAACGCGACGTTGTCGAACACCGGGCGATCGACGAGCAGGCGATGATCCTGGAACACCACGCCGACACGGCGGCGGAACGCCGGCACCCGCCTTGCCGGGAGCCTCGCGGTGCCTTCGCCGCTCACGACCACCTGGCCGCGCGTCGGTCGCTCGAGCAGGGCGATCAGCTTGAGCACGGTGCTCTTGCCGGCGCCCGAGCGTCCGGTGAGAAACACCATCTCGCCGGGCGCGACATGCAGGCTGACGTTCGTCAGGGCCTCGCGGCCATTGCGGTAGCGCTTGGCGACGGACTGGAAGGTGATCATGCCGCCGATCCTGCCTCGCGCACCGCCACTGCGCTCCCCTCGAGCAGCGCCGCCGCGAAGGCGGCGGCATCGAAATGGCCGAAGTCCTCGCTGGACTCGCCCACCCCGATGAAGCGGATCGGCAGGGCCAGCTTGCGCGCGATGGCCACCACGATGCCGCCGCGCGCGCTGCCGTCGAGCTTGGTGATCACGAGTCCGCTCACCCCGATTGCGGCGTGGAACTGCTCGGCCTGCGCCAGTGCGTTCTGCCCCTGGTTGGCGTCCAGCACCAGCAGCACTTCGTGCGGCGCGGTGGGATCGATGCGGCCCAGCACGCGCTTGATCTTGCCGAGCTCGGCCATCAGCTGCGCCTGGCTGTGCAGGCGTCCGGCGGTATCGGCGAGCAGCACGTCGATGCCGCGGGCGCGCGCGGCCTGCAGGGCGTCAAAAACCACGGCGCCGGGATCCGCGCCGCTCGGCTGCGCGATCAGCTGCGCGCCGCTGCGCTCCGCCCAGACGCCCAGTTGCTCGATGGCGGCGGCACGAAAGGTGTCGCCGGCCGCGAGCATGACTTTCAGGCCCTGATCGCGCAGCCGGGCCGCAAGTTTTCCGATCGTGGTGGTCTTGCCCGAGCCATTCACGCCGACGATCAGCACCACGAAGGGCCGTATGCCCGGCTCGATGCGCAGCGCGCCTTCGCTGGGGCGCAGGATCTCGGTGAGCCGCGCGCGCAGGGCATCGAGGAGCGCATCGGCGTCCGCGAGTTCGTGGCGGCTGACGCGCCCCTGGAGATCCGCGAGGATTTCAGCGCTGGCCTGGACGCCGACATCGGCGCCAATCAGCCGTTCCTCCAGCTCCTCGAGCAGGCCGGCGTCAATCTGCCGGCCCTGCAGGAGCGAGCGGATTTCGCGCGCCAGCGTCGTTCCGCCGCGGTTGAGTCTGGCGCGCAGACGCCCGAAAAATCCCTTGCCATCGCTGGACATGGGTGGATTCTCTCACATGCGGTAGGCTTGCCGGGATGAGCCGCGAACCGCGTCCCGTCCGCAGCCCGAAGCCCGCTACGCATCCGCGCGGCGCGCAGGCGCGCCGCCTGCGCATCATCGCCGGACGCTGGCGCGGGCGGCGCTGGCAATTCCCTTCGGGCGCGATCCGCCCGACGAGCGATCGGGTGCGCGAGACCCTGTTCAACTGGCTGCAGGGCCGGCTCGCGGGCCGGCGCTGCCTCGATCTGTATGCCGGCTCGGGCGCGCTGGGTCTGGAGGCCCTGTCGCGTGGCGCGGCGCACTGTGTGTTTGTCGACCGCGACGTCAAGGTCCTCGCCGCGCTGGGCGCACTGCTGCAGGCGTGGGGTGCCGCGACCCAGGAGGCGCAGCTCGAGCATTCCGAAGCGCTGCGCTATCTGGCGCGTGCGCCGCAGCCCTTCGATCTGGTCTTTCTCGATCCGCCCTTCGCGGGCGAGGAGCTCCCGCGCAGCATGATGCAGCTGGAGGCCTGTGGCTGGCTGGCGCCTGCGGGTCTCGTCTACATCGAGCATCCGCGCGCGGTCCCGGTCCCGGAGCCACCGTCGGCCTGGCAGGCGTTGCGGCGCGGCAGCGCCGGCGCAGTCGGGTATGATCTGTACGAGCACCGTTGAAGGAGCTGCCGTGTCGCCGAATCGCAGGGCCGTTTACCCCGGGACTTTCGACCCGATCACCCGGGGCCACGAAGATCTGGTGCGGCGCGCGGCCGGTATCTTCGATGAGGTATTGGTGGCCATCGCCGAGAGTCCGAGCAAGGCGCCGCTGTTCGAGGTCGCCGAGCGCGTCGCCCTGGCGCGCGAGGTGCTCGCCGATATGGGCAACGTGAAAGTCCGCGGCTACAGCGGCCTGACCGTGGAATTCGCGCGGGCGCAGGGGTTCGGTGTGATCGTGCGCGGCCTGCGCGCGGTCTCGGATTTCGAGTTTGAATTCCAGCTCGCCAACATGGGCCGCCACATCGCCCCGGGGGTCGAGACGGTATTCCTGACGCCGAAAGAACACTTCACCTTCATTTCCTCGACGCTGGTGCGCGAGATCGCGACACTCGGGGGCAACGTCAGCGAGTTCGTGCACCCGCTGGTGGAGGCGGCGTTCAAACGCCGCTTGCAGCAGTGAAGCCCCTCATGCGCACCTGCGCCTCTGGTTGCCTCGCACTGCTGTTCGCGACCGCAGTGATCGGCGCGCCGGCGGCGGGCGCGGCATCGGCTGCAAGCACTGCAGCGGCGCCCGGCCATGCGGCCATCGCCTCCGCGCATCCGCTGGCGACGGCCGCGGGGCTCGAGATCCTGCGCAACGGCGGCAATGCCTTCGACGCCGCCGTCGCCGTCAGCGCGGCGCTCGGGGTCGTCGAGCCCACGGGATCGGGACTGACCGGCGGCGGCATCTACCTGCTCCATCGCGAGAGCGATGGGTTCGAGACCGCCATCGACGCGCGCGAGTTCGCCCCGGCGGCCGCAAGCCGCGACATGTTCCTCGATGCCCAGGGCGAGCCGGTGCTGCGGCTGTCGACGGACAGTGCGCTGGGCGCGGGCATACCGGGGGAAGTGGCGGGCATGGCTCTGCTCGCACGCAAATATGGACGCGTTCCGGTAGCGCAGAGCCTTGCGCCGGCGATCCGGCTGGCGCGTGAGGGCTTTCCGCTCAGCGCCCGTCTGCACGATGCGCTGCAAAGGCGGCTGGCCCAGTTCGTTGCCGAGCCCGAAGTGGCGCGAAATTTCCTGAGGAAGGGCGCCGTGCCGCCCGTGGGCACGCTGATCCGCCAGCCCGAGCTCGCCGCCACGCTGCAGTACCTGGCGCAGCACGGGCTTGAGAGTTTCTACCAGGGCAAGCTTGCCGCGCAGCTCGTGGCCGGAGTGAAGGCCCAGGGCGGCATCTGGACCGAAGCGGACCTGGCCGCCTACCGCGCCCTCGAGCGCGCACCTGTCGTGGGCCAGTACCGCGGCGCGCGCGTCGTGTCGGCGCCGCCGCCCAGTTCCGGGGGCGTCGCGCTCATCGAGGCGCTGAACATCCTCGCGCAATTCGATCTGCGCAGCGTCACGCCCGTGCAACGCAAGCATCTGGTCATCGAAGCCATGCGTCGCGTGCATCGCGATCGCGCCCTGTACCTGGGCGACCCTGATTTCATCGACATCCCCGTATCGCGCCTGACCAGTGCCGACTATGCCGCGGGTCTCGCCGCCTCGATTCGTCTGGATCGCGCCACGCCGAGCGGGAGCCTCCCCGGCATCGGCGCGGGAGCGGCGGGCCCGCAGACCACGCATTTCTCGGTGCTTGATCGCGACGGCAACCGCGTGGCCGCGACGATTACGGTCAATTTCTACTTTGGCACCGGACTCATGATTGCCGGCACCGGATTGTTCCTCAACAACGAGATGGATGACTTCTCGATGAAGCCCGGCGTGCCCAATGGCTTCGGGCTGGTCGGTGGCGATGCCAACGCGATTGCGCCCCACAAGCGCATGCTCTCCTCGGTCACGCCCGTATTCGTCGACTCCGGCAGCCGCGTCCTGATCGGCGGATCACCGGGCGGGAGCCTGATCATTGGCATGTCGTTGCTCGCAACGCTCGGGTTTCTCGACGGCGAATCGGCCGCCGCTATCGTCGGCGCGCCGCGTTTTCACCACCAGTACCTGCCCGACGTGGTGCGCTACGAACCGGGCGCCTTCAGCGACGATGAGCTCAAGAGCCTCGCGGCAGAGGGTGACGTGCTGGAGGCCGCGGCCAATCGCTGGGGCAATTTTCAGGCCGTAATCTGGGACCGTGCCGCCGGCAAGGTCGAGGCGGCGAGTGATCCGCGCGGCGAGGGCGGCGCAGTGGTCGAGTAGCGTCGGGGAGGTACGACCATGACAGCCGAAAATATGGAAATAGTGTTTCGACTGGTGGTCGCGCTGCTCGCCGGGGCCGCGATCGGCTTCGAGCGCTCCTACCAGGGACGACCGGCAGGGATTCGTACGCACGCGCTGGTGTGCACGGCTTCCAGCCTGCTCATGCTGGTGACCGCCTACGAGACGCGCTGGATGCATGTGTCCAGTGACCTCGTCCGGCTCGATCCGACGCGGATGGCACAGGGCATCATGACCGGCATCGGTTTCCTTGGTGCCGGCGTGATCTTCAGGGAGGGACTTTCGGTCCGTGGTCTGACCACCGCGGCTTCGGTCTGGATGACTGCGGCGATCGGAATACTGGCGGGCATCGGTTTCTATTTTCCCCTGATCGTGGGTGTCGTGATCACGCTGGGTGTGCTTTCCCTGTTCCGATTTCTCGAGGAACGCATGCCATCGCTCGCCTATTTTCATTTTGACCTGAAACTGGCGCGCGCGACCGCGCTGCAGGAGGACGAGCTGCGCAGGCTGGTCGAGAGTCACGGATTTTCCATCGCCAATCTGAGTTATCGCCTGGACACGGAGGGCGGTGCCCGCCGGCACAGCATGGTTATTCGTTCGCCCAGGAAGGCCAGCGCCCGGCGGCTTGCGGAGACCCTGGAACGCACCGAGTCGGTCCTGGAATTCCGCATCTCTCCGACCGGCGACTGACCGATCACGGTGACCCCCATTGCAGCTGCGCCGGCACGCGCCGGCGATACGGCCTTTATTGGCCACCCCCGGGGGCTGTTCTTCCTCGCCTTCACCGAGGCCTGGGAGCGATTTTCCTACTACGGCATGACGGGGCTGCTCGTCCTCTATATGGTGAATCAGCTGCTGCTGCCGGGGCATGTCGAGCACATCGGCGGATTCCCGGGCCTGCGCGCAGCACTGCAAGCGTTCTTCGGCCCGCTCTCGACGCAGGCGCTCGCGTCGCTGGTTTTTGGTCTGTACTCCGGTTTCGTGTATTTCACGCCTCTACTGGGCGGCATGATCGCCGATCGCTGGATCGGACAGCGCAACGCAGTGGTGATCGGCGCGCTGTCGATGAGCGCCGGGCACCTCGCCATGGGCTTCGATCAGTCATTCCTCGCCGCTCTGCTGTTGCTCGTCATCGGCTCTGGCTTCCTCAAGGGCAACATCTCGGCCCAGGTGGGCGCCCTCTACCCGCGCGAGGAGGAAGCGCGGCGCACGCGCGGCTTCGTCATCTTCAGCACCGGGATCAATATCGGGGCGGTCACTGGACCGATGGTCTGCGGGTTGCTGGCGCAGGTCTACGGCTGGCACTACGGCTTCGGAATCGCTGCATTATTCATGCTCGTCGGCCTGGCCACCTATCTTTACGGATACCGCTATCTGCCCGCGAGGGTAGAGCAGCGCAACCATGCGGGCGGCCGCCTGACCGCGGCCGATTGGCGCGCCGTGTGGACGCTCATCGCCGTACTGGCGATCACGATCTTCCAGTCCATCACGGTCAATCAGATCTTCAATGTGATGCCGATCTGGATCCAGGAGCACGTCGCGCTCGAGGTCGACAGCTTCCGGGTCCCGATTCCGTGGTATCAATCACTCTATTCAGTCGCCAGCATCCTGAGCGTGCCCCTGCTGTTCTGGCTGTGGCGCCGCCAGTCCCTACGCCGTGGCGAGCCCGATGAGCTCGCCAAGATTGGCACCGGAGCCTGGATCGCCATGGCAAGCAATCTGGTCCTCGTGGCCGCCAGCTTTGCGTCCCGGGGCGCGCCCATACACCCGATCTGGCCAATACTCTATATCGCCGGATCGGGCCTTTCTTTTCTCTACTACTGGCCCACCCTGCTCGCGCTTGTCTCGCGCGCAGCGCCCGCCAGGACGAACGCGACGCTGATGGGGCTTGCCTTCATGAGTCTGTTCGTCGCGAACATCCTGATCGGCTGGGTCGGCAGTTACTACGAAAGAATGCGGCCCGCCGATTTCTGGGCCCTGCACGCCGCCATCGCCGCCGCCGGCGGCCTGCTCCTGCTCGTGTTCGGGCGGCGCCTCAGCCGCGCGCTCGCGCCTCCCGGCAGCGGCCACTGACCGCGCCTCAAGCCCGCTTGCCGCGCGCGGCTCGCCTTGTTTTGCGCCGGGGCTTGCGCGGCTTCGCCGCCGGCCGCGCGGGCCGCGATTTCTTCAGTTTCACGCGGGGCGCTTTCCGCGGCCGCGGCAACTTGCCGCCGCGCGCGAGATCGACCGCGCGCCACAGGTACCAGGCGGCGAGCGTGCGCTGTGGCGCCCAGCGCTCACCGAATTCGGCCAGGGCGCGCGGCGTGGGCATGCCCTTGAGCCCGTACGCCAGGCGGAAGCCATTGCAGACGCCGAAATCGTCGACCGGCAGCACGTCCGGCCGGCCGAGCTGGAAGATCAGCAGCATCTCCACGGTCCAGGGACCGATGCCGCGCACGCCGGTGATGCGCTCGACGATCGCCCGGTCCGCCAGCTGGTGCAGCTCGGGCGTATCGGGCACCACGCCGGCGCAGACCTTGTCTGCCAGATCACGCAGCGCCCGGATCTTTGCAAAGGAAAAGCCGCAGGCGCGCAGCGGTTCGTCCGCCGTGGTCGTGAGCGCCGCGGGTTCCGGAAAGGCCGCCGGCGCATACAGCGCGGTGAAGCGCCCGAGGATGCGCTCGGCCGCGGTGCCATTGAGCTGCTGGTGCGCGATCGCCCTGGCGAGCGTCTCGAAGGGTGGGAGCTCCATCTGCGGCGAGAGCGTGCAGGGCCCCGCGGCGGCAATGAGCCGCGCCATCACCGGGTCGCGCGCGGCGAGCGCGCGTTCGCGCCGGCGCATGGTGCTGCGGTTCACTGCTGGCATGAGGGACAATAGTACGTGGAACGCTGCCCCTGCGTGATCTGCCGGATGGGTGTGCGGCAGCGGCGGCAGGCGAGTCCCGCACGCTCGTACACGTACAGCCGCTGGCGAAAATATCCGGGCTCGCCGTCGGCGCCGACGTAATCGCGCAGGGTCGTGCCCCCGGCGCGAATCGCCGCACCCAGCACGCGGCGGATTGCCGCAACCAGCCGCGTGCAGTCGGCCAGGTTGAGTGAGCGTGCGGCGCGCCGCGGGCGAATCCGCGCGTGCAGCAGCGCTTCGCTGGCGTAGATATTGCCGACACCGGTGACCAGGCGGCCATTGAGGAGCAGCTGCTTGATGGCCACGCGCCGCCGGCGCGTCACGGCGTGCAGGTAGGCGCCGTCAAATCGCTCCTCGAGCGGTTCGGGCGCCAGATCCCGCAGCAGCGGATGGGCCAGCGGATCATCGCTCGTGTACAGCACGCTGCCGAACCGGCGCGGATCATTCAGGCGCAATGCCAGGCCGGAGTCCAGCCGGATCTCGACGTGATCGTGTTTCAGCCTGGCGCTGGCCTGCGGCAGCAGGCGCAGGTTTCCCGACATCCCCAGGTGCACGATCAGCGAGCCGCGCGTCAGCCGCAATACCAGGTACTTCGCCCGCCGCTGCACCGCAAGCACGCGCTGGCCGGTGAGGGTGGCGTCCAAATCTGCGCTGACGGGCCAGCGCAGGCGCGCCTCGTGCACGAGTGCGGCACGAATGCGACGGCCGCGCAGCTGCGGTTCGATGCCGCGCCGTGTGGTTTCAACTTCGGGAAGTTCAGGCAATCGGGACTTTCGGTCGGGCGATCGCTTGGGCGCTGCCGCCTACTTGATCTTCGTTTCCTTGTAGCCGACGTGCTTGCGCACGACCGGATCGAACTTGCGCACTTCCATCTTCTCGGGATGCAGGCGCTTGTTCTTCATCGCCACGTAGAAATGACCGGTGCCGGCCGAGGACAGGAGCTTTACTTTTTCGCGCATGGTTCAAACCCCTACAGGTTGCCGGGCCGGCTTCAGATGCGCTCGCCGCGCTTGCGCAGGTCGGCGACGACCGCGTCGATGCCGAGCTTGTCGATGGTGCGCAATCCGTTGCCGCTCACGCGCAGGCTGATCCAGCGCCTTTCCACCTCGAGCCAGAAGCGCTGCTGGTGCAGGTTGGGCAGGAACCGGCGCCGCTTACGGTTGTTCGCATGCGAGACGGTGTTGCCCGATATCGGGCGTTTGCCCGTAACTTGGCAGACGCGGGACATGTCTAATCCTTATAATTCAACGGTCTGGCCTTCATACCCCGCCCGCGGGGCGCGATACGAAGGGCGGGCTTTATACCAGTCCGGCCGGTTTCGGGCAAGTTCGCCCGGGCGAGCCCGCTTGGGGGCGAGTGCCCGAGGTGCCGGGGTCGGGCACGCCCGCCTCATCACGGCTGCCAGTCCGCTTTGCGCTTCATCACACCCCACTCGATGCTGCGGCCGGCTAACCACCCGATGAGCGCCTGAAGCCGCCAGTAGGAGGTGATCTGCCGGTATCCAAAATTCTCGAGCACGGCCACCGCAAACAGCACGGACAGGTGGCGCGCCTTCGGATAAGTGTGGAAAGACAGCTCCTCGAGCAGCAACGCCGTGGTCGAAAGCATGACGCCGAGCGCGAAGGCCGCGGCCAGGAATGCCAGGAACGAGGTGCTGGACATGATTCCGAGCGCGAAGGCCAGGGCCATGAACACCAGGCCACCGATCTCCACTACCGGGCTCAGCAGCTCGAACAGGACGAAATACGGAAACGCCAGCCAGCCGGCCGTGCCGCTGTGTCTTGCGAAGCACAGGCCCCGGTTGCTCCACAGGCTCTCGGCCAGGCCACGATGCCAGCGCCTGCGCTGGCGGGCCAGTGTGCCCAGGTCTTCGGGCACCTCCGTCCAGCAGACCGGGTCTGGAATGAAGGCGATGCGATAGCGCCGGCGCTGCTCGCTCAATTTGCGGTGCAGGCGGACGATCAGCTCCATGTCTTCACCGATGGCGTCCGCCCGGAAGCCGTTGACCGCAACGACCGTCTCGCGATGAAAGACGCCGAAAGCGCCGGAGACAATCAGCATGCCGTTGACCGCACTCCAGCCGATTCGCCCGCCGAGAAACGCGCGCAGGTATTCCACGACCTGCACCAACGCCAGCGGATTTCGTGGCAACCGCACCTCTTCTATGACGCCGCCGCGCACGGTGCAGCCATTGATGATCCGCACCGTGCCGCCGCAGGCGACCATGTGCGGGTCCTCGAGGAACGGGCGCACCACGCGTGCGAGGCTGTGCGGCTCCAGCACCGAATCGGCATCACCGGCGTAGAACAGCGGATAGCGCGCGGCGTTGATGCCGGCGTTAATGGAGTCCGCCTTGCCGCCGTTCTCCTTGTCGATGACGCGCAGGTTCGGGTGCTGCAGCGAACGGTAGATGCCGCGCACCGGCTCGGTGCGGATCTGCACCCGGTAGGCCTCCGGAAAGGGCTGCAGTGCGAATTCATGCTGGAGGACCGCCAGCGTATTGTCCTTCGAGCCGTCGTTGACGACGATCACCTCGAAGTGCTGGTAGCGCAGCTGCAGCAGCGCGCGGATTGAGGTGGCGATCGTGGCACCTTCGTTGTACGCGGGCACGACCAGCGACACGGGCATCTGCAGATGTGAGTAGACACGCTCGGCGGCGCTGACGCCGCCCATGTAGCGGCGCAGCCCAAACAGCGCCACGCCGCTGAGTGCGAGGTAGATGAGGTCCAGCAGCACGAAGTAGGCGAGAAAGATCCACTGCACCCCTTCGGTCACCACGCGCAGGCTCATGCCGTCGCCCTTTCTGCGCGCACCTGCTCGAGCATGTCCAGCGCATACGGATCCTTCAGTTGCGCACGCAGTGTTTCCAGGGTGAGGCGGTCGGTCCCCAGCAGTTTTAACAGCGACTGGCCGGCGCGGTAACGGACCCACCAGACAGGGTCGCACATGAGCTCAATCAGCAGTCCGGTCTCCGTCGGTCCGCCCAGGCGGCCGAGTGTCTGGGCCAGATTCTTGCGCACGTCGGCGTCCGCTGAGGTCGAGAAATGAAGCAGCCCGGGAAGCTCCTGCGGTTCCAGCACGACCAGCAGCGCCGCTGCAACCACGTGCACGTCGTCCTTGTGGCGGCGCAGGAGTTCAACGGCCACCTCGCTCGCGAGTATCGAATCGACGCGGGCGAGCCACGGCAACAGCGGCGGCACCTTGGTGGGCGGCAACGACAGCATCATGGCGCGAATCGGCTCGCTGGCAACCTGGTTGCCCGCGTCCACGATCAGCCGTGCCATCGCCTCGCCGGGCCAGCTCTCGCGCTCCGCCAGCTGCGACATGATTCCAGGCATCGCGCGCTGCGCGTCGATCTGCACCAGGGCCGCGGCGGCATAGAAGGAGACCACGGCGTTGGGTGCGCCCAGCAGGCCGTGCAGCACGCTCCAGGCGCCCGGGTCGCGCAGATGGCCCAGAGCCCGGATCGCGACGATCTGCTTGCCGACGTGGCGCGAGTTCATGAGGTGGCGCGCCCCCTCGTCGAGACCCAGACGCAGCGCCAGCGCGTTGAGCCGCTCGACATCGCTGCCGCGCACGGCGTCCTGCAACGCATTCCACTCGTCCATCAGGAACGGCCGATGGCGCGCTGCCAGGCGCGGCAACGATGGCGGCTCCTGCTCCTCTTCGATCGCGACCCGCGTCAGCAGTGGACGCCAGACCTTCACGATGCGTGCACGCACGCGTTCCTCGTGCCGCAGGTACTGGCGTATGCCGAACGCGACCAGCAAAATCAGGACGGAGCTTGCGGCCGCAACCTCGGCGCTGCGCCACGCCAGCGTGACGATCAGTGCAGATCCGGTGTCCACGCCTACCATGGAGGCAGGGCGCGGGCGCCCGGGTCAGGGGGGCATAGCGTGCTCAGGGCGGGGCAACCTTGGGATGGCGCAGCCGCCGCCGGATGCGAGCCACCAGTTCTGACGGGCTGAACGGTTTGGTGAGAAAGTCGTCGGCACCCAGGTCCAGCGCCCGCACGGCATCGTGCTCGCGGGTCTTGGAGGTCAGGATGATGACAGGAACGCCCTGCCAGGCCGGATTTGCGCGCAGGCAGGCCAGCAGCTCAAAACCATCCGTGTACGGCAACATGATGTCCAGCAGTACCAGATCGACGGCCGGTCCGGTGTTGATGCGTTGGACGGCCTGCCGGCCATCGGCAATCGTTTCAACCTGGAAGTGCTCCCGCTCGGCGAGGTAGCCGAGCAGGTAGGCCATGTGCACGTCGTCCTCGACGATCAGGAGACGTTGCGGTGCGCTAGACTCGGCGGTCATATTCATCTGTCCCTGTGTCAAGAATACCCGATGAACGATGCCCTGCAACGCCGGATCAAGCAGCTCGAGCGCGAGCTTGAGGAACAGCGCCTGACCCTCACGCAGGCCCTCCGCCAGGCGCAGACCGCGAGTCGTGCCCGGGGCCAGTTTCTCTCGAACGTCAGCCACGAGATCCGCACGCCCATGAATGGCGTCATCGGCATGGTGACGCTGCTGCTCGACACGAACCTGGATCGCCGGCAGCGCGAGTACGCCGGCATCATTCGTTCCAGCGCCGACTCGCTCCTGGCGGTCATCAATGACCTGCTCGATTACTCGAAGATCGAGGCCGGCAAGCTCGAGCTGGAACGCGTGGAAATGGATTTGCGCGCCCATGTCGAGGAAGTGGCGACCAGCATGGCGCTGCAGGCTGCGGCCAAGGGCCTGGAGCTGGTCGTGGACGTTGCGCTCGAGGTTCCGGAGCGGGTGCTGGGCGATCCCGGGCGCATCCGCCAGGCCCTGACCAACCTCGTCTCCAATGCCATCAAGTTCACGGCGCACGGCGAAGTCGTGATCCGGGTACGCAGGGACCCGGACCCGGGCGGCGCGGCCCTGCTGCGGTTCGAGGTTCAGGACACCGGAGTCGGGATTTCCGCCGCGACCCTCCCGCGCCTGTTTCAGCCGTTCATGCAGGCCGACGCCTCCACGGCCCGGGAGTATGGCGGCACGGGTCTCGGCCTCTCGATCGTCAAGCGTCTCGCGGAACTCATGGAGGGCAGGACTGGCGTGCAGAGCACGCTCGGGAAAGGCTCGACCTTCTGGTTTAGCGCGCGCCTTGAACCCCATGCACGCGCCGCCAGAGTAGACACTGCGCTTCCGGCTCCGGCAGCAAACCGACGCGTGCTCGTCGTGGACGACAACGACACCAACCGGCGCGTGCTCGCCGAGCAGCTGCGCCACGCCGGCTACGAGGTGGAGGTGGCTGAATCCGCCGTCGCTGCACTGTCGACGCTCCAGCACGCGGCCAGTGCCGGCGCCCCGTACCAGGTCGTGCTCACGGATCACCGGATGCCCGGCATCGACGGCTTCGGGCTGGCGCAACGCATCCGGGCGACCGAGTCCATTGCCGAGCTGCGCCTGGTTCTGTACAGCTCGATTGACGATCAGCCCAGCCGCGAGCAACTGCGGACACTGGGATTCGCCGGTCAGCTCTCGAAACCCGTCAGGCGCGCCGAGCTCCTGGCGGCGATGGAACGGGTGCTGTCGCACGATGCGCTCGACTTCACGCAGCGCCTCCGTGCCATCGTCACGCGCGACGAGATCGTCGAGGCGCAACACCGCCGCGGGCGTCTGGTACTGCTGGTCGAGGACAATCCGATCAACCAGCGCGTGGCGCAGCTTTACCTCGATCGCGCCGGCTGCGAAGTCGTCTCCTGCAGCAATGGTCACGAGGCGCTCGCGGCGCTGGAGGCGCGGCGCTTTGATCTCGTGCTGATGGACGTGCAGATGCCGGTGATGGACGGCCTCAAGGCGACCCGACTGATCAGAGAGCGCGAGGGCATCAACCAGCGGGTTCCGATCGTCGCGCTGACGGCCAGCGGGATGAAGGAGCAGGTCGAGGAGTGCAAGGCCAGCGGGATGGACGAGGTCATGGCCAAGCCGATCGACCGCGAACGGCTGACCACGATCCTCGATCGCTACGTCCCGGCCCTCGGATCCCTGACCGGGCGCCATGTCGTGCGGCCGACTCCACGACCCACCGAAAATCGGGCGGAAATTTCACTCGCGCGATTCCGGGAATTGGCCGCCGGTGACCCTGTGTTCGCGCGCGGGCTGGCGGCAAGCTTTGCCGATAGCGCCGGCAAGGCGCTGGCTGAGATCACGACGGGCCTGGCGGAAGGCGATCTCGGGCTGGTGGAGCGGGCGGCGCATACGCTCGTGGGCTCGAGCGCCAATCTGGGCGCGACGCGGCTGCAGGCGCTGGCTAGGGCGATGGAGGAGTCCGCCCGCAAGCGGGATGGTGCGGCGGTTGCCAAGTTACTCAGCGGGGCGCGAGTCCGCCTGGGCGCCGTACGCAAAGCACTCGAAGCTGAAATTCAGGGCGGGCTTGCGTCGGACCAGACGGACCGCAGTTAAAGAAACAACGAGGAATCAATACCCTCAGCCTCAGAGCAACCCGCGCTCGGCGAAGGACAGGCAAGCGGTATCACCGACGATGCAATGGTCGAGCACCCGGATGTCGACCAGGGCGAGGGCCTCGCGGAGCCTGCGGGTGATGAGCTCGTCCGCCTGGCTGGGCTCGGCGACGCCGGAGGGGTGGTTGTGGGCCAGGATCACCGCGGCGGCATTGCGGCCGAGCGCCTGCTTGACGACCTCGCGCGGGTGCACGCTGGCACCGTCGATGGTGCCGCGAAACAGCTCATCAAAGGCGATCAGGCGATGGCGGTTGTCCAGGTGCAGGCAGCAGAACAGCTCGTGGGGCTGGTCGCGGAGCCGGCTGACCAGGAAGCGGTGCGTGGCGGCCGGTGAATCGAGCAGCGGTCCGTTGCGCAGGGCCTCGGCATAGTGACGCCGCGCCAGCTCCAGTGCCGCCTGCAGGCGGCAATAGCCCGCCGTGCCCAGGCCCGGCTGGGCCAGCAGGGCGGCCCGGTCGGCCACCAGCAGCTCGCGCAGCGAATGATGGGCGGTGAGCAGGCCGCGGGCCAGATCGACGATGTTGCCGCCACGGAGCCCGGAGCTGCCCAGCAGCAGGGCCAGCAGCTCGGCGTCCGAGAGGATCTGGACGCCAAAGGCCAGGAGCTTCTCGCGCGGCCGCTCCTGGGCCGGCCATTGCCGCAGATTCATGAGAACTGGATCACCTTTGCGGGGTGGGATGCCCGTCATTTTCAGGCGACATGGCCGCGGCGTGCGATGGTCATATCGGCCCGGCATGGCACGAAACGGCAGCTCTGGCCGATAATACCGCCATGCGTGACAAGCGCGTCATCCTGGGCGTGACGGGCGGCATCGCCGCCTACAAGAGCGCCGAACTGGTGCGCCGGCTGGTCGAGCGCGGCGCCCAGGTCCAGGTGGTCATGACCGCCGCGGCGCGCGAGTTCATCACCGCGACTACTTTTCAGGCGCTCTCGGGCCGCCCGGTGCGCGAGAGCCTGTGGGATACGGCCGCCGAGGCGGCGATGGGACACATCGAGCTGGCGCGCTGGGCGGAGCTGGTGCTCGTCGCGCCGGCGTCCGCAGATTTTCTGGCGCGCCTGGCCGGCGGGCGCGCCGACGATCTGCTCGCCACGCTGTGCCTCGCCACGACGGCGCCCATTGCCTTGGCGCCGGCGATGAACCAGCAGATGTGGGCGAATGTGGCCACGCAGGCCAACGTCGCCACGCTGCAGGAACGCGGCGTGCGAGTGCTGGGCCCGGCAGTCGGCGACCAGGCCTGCGGTGAATATGGTCCGGGCCGCATGCTCGAGCCCACCGACCTTGCCGATCTGATCGAACCCCTGATTCCCAGCGATGGTCCGTTGCGCGGGCGGCGCGTGCTGATCACCGCCGGGCCGACGCGCGAGGCCATCGATCCGGTGCGCTTCGTGAGCAATCGCAGTTCCGGGAAAATGGGCTACGCCGTGGCGCAGGCCATGCGTGCCGCGGGCGCCGAAGTCGTGCTCGTCAGTGGCCCGGTGGCGCTTCCGGCGCCGCCGGGCGTGCGGCGCATCGGTGTCGAGAGTGCCGTGCAGATGCACGCGGCCGTGCAGCAGGAACTGGCCGGGTGCGATGTGTTCATTGCCACGGCCGCGGTCGCCGACTACCGGCCGGTCGCCGTCGCACAGTCGAAGATCAAGAAGAAAACCGAACAGATGACGCTGGAGATGACCCGCACCACCGACATCCTGGCCACGGTCGCCGCGCGCGCCGACCGGCCCTTCGTCGTGGGCTTCGCGGCCGAGACCGATGCGGTCGAACAGCACGCGCGCGAGAAACTGCTGCGCAAGAACCTCGACATGATCGCCGCCAACGAGGTGGGCGCCACCAAGGCCTTTGACTGCGAAGACAATGCGCTGCTGGTGCTGTGGCGCGGCGGCGGCCGTGCCGAATTGCCGCGCGCTTCGAAACACGAGCTGGCGACGGCGCTGGTGGCCCTGATCGCCGAGCGGCTGCGCGCGAGCGCAGACTTAAGCGCTGCGGCCGGGACTGCCAGCGCGGGCGCGGCCAAAGCCTGATCATGGGCAAGTCCGCTCACCGCCCCCTGCAGGTGCGGATTCTCGACGCGCGCATCGGCAACGAATTTCCCCTGCCCGCCTACGCGACCGAGGGCTCCGCCGGCCTCGATCTGCGGGCCTGCATCGCCGCACCGCTCCTGCTCGAGCCGGGGCGCAGCGAGCTGATTTCCACGGGGCTGTCGATCTATGTGGCCGATCCGGCTCTGGCGGCCGTGATCCTGCCGCGTTCGGGCCTGGGTCACAAACACGGCATCGTGCTCGGGAATCTGGTGGGCCTCATCGATTCGGACTACCAGGGCCCGCTGATGGTTTCATGCTGGAACCGTGGCGCGGTGAGTTACACCGTGCAGCCGGGCGAGCGCATCGCACAGCTCATTGTCGTACCGGTGGCCAGGATGGAGCTGCAGATCGTGGAAAATTTTGCCGCGAGCGCGCGAGGGAGCGGCGGCTTCGGCCATACGGGACGCGACTAGGGCCTGGCTAGCGCGCGCCGGAGTTCGCGGTCAATTCGCGATAGCGGGAAATATCGGCGTCGAACTGGGCGCGCAGCGCGGCCGCCTCCTGGTGCCGCCGGTCCAGCGATTTGCGCTGCGAGTGCACCTCGTTCGCGGTGCGCACCAGCTGCTCGGCCAGATCATCGGGCATGCGTCGCGCATCAGGATTGGTGTTGTAGGGTTTGAAGTGCATGGCGCGTTCCTGGAGCGTCTTGAGCCGCGCATTGAGCGAATCGATGTAGGCGTTGGCCGCCGTAATCTGTCCGTTAAGCTGGTCGACGCGCTCATCGCGCAGGCGCTCGATGTCCTTGGTCGAGGTGTAGGTGGTTTTCAGGAAACTGTCGTGCTGCGCCCGCGCCTCGATCTCCCGGTCGTGCTTGCGCTGCTCGGCGAGCTGCTCGGCGTTCTTCTCGGCGCCGACGCGCTGCACTTCGACGCCCTGGTTGTTCAGTACCCGGCGTTCCGATTGCGCGTATTCGGGCGGCACGGCATCGCCGTAGTGGCGCTCGCCGTTCTTGTCCACCCAGCTGAAGTTCTGGTGCCCCGTTGAGTCGGCCGCGCGGGCCGGCAGCACCGCCAGCGCCGCCGCGGCGACCGCCAGACTCATCCACAATCTGATTATGTCAGTCACTGCACCATCCGGGTTGGCCAGACTGCAATTGTCCACGATGCGGCTGCGAGGGCAAGGACTTCAGGCTATGACACCGTATTTCTGGCGATAGTTGCGCAGTCCGTCCAGCTGGGCCGGCTCGAAACCCCGCATCGACCGGCTCTCGAGCGTCTCGATCAGGCCGTCTAGTGTGAGGATGCTCACGCATTCCAGACCGAACTCACCCTTGACCTCCTGGACGGCGGAAAGGGCCCCCTGGCCGCGCTCCTGGCGATCGAGCGCCAGCGCGACGGCGACCGGTTTTGCGCCGGATGCCCTGATGAGTTCGATCGACTCGCGCACCGCCGTGCCCGCCGTGATCACGTCATCGACGATGACGACGCGGCCTGCAAGCTCGCTCCCGACGATCAGCCCGCTCTCGCCGTGGGTCTTGGCTTCCTTGCGGTTGAAGGCCCAGGGCAGGTTGCGGGCCTGCTGTTCGGCGCAGGCGATCGCGCAGGCGCTGACTAAGGGGATGCCCTTGTAGGCGGGACCGAACAGCATGTCGAAGCCGAGCCCGGAGTGGGCGAGTGCCGCCGCATAGCAGCGCCCAAGGCGCGCGAGTGCCGCGCCGTCGTTGAAGCGGCCGGCGTTGAAGAAATAGGGGCTGGTGCGACCGGACTTGAGCGTGAATTCACCAAAGCGCAGCGCCTGGTACTCGAGGGCGAGGGCCAGGAAATCCTGCTGGTATTCGCGCATGCGCGGCAGGCTATCATGTCCCTATGCGGGTGATCACGCTCAACGTCAACGGCATCCGTTCAGCCGCCGCCAAGGGCCTGTTTCCCTGGCTGGCGCAGCAGCAGGCCGATGTGATCTGCCTGCAGGAAGTGCGCGCGCGCGAGGAGCAGTTCGCGGGGCACGACATTGCGCTGCCCGGCTACCACGCGGCCTACTATCCGGCGGACCGGCCCGGCTACGCAGGCGTCGCGCTGTATTCGCGCACCGCGCCCGAGCGTGTGGTGCGCGGCTTCGGCGTGCCGGAGTTCGATGGCGAGGGGCGCTACCTCGAGGCGCAATTCCCCGAGCTGTCGATCGTCTCCCTTTACCTCCCGTCGGGCTCCTCCGGTCCGGACCGCCAGGCCTCCAAGGACCGTTTTCTCGAAGCCTTCCTGCCGCATCTGCGCTCGCTCAAGCGCCGGCGGCGGCACTATCTACTGTGCGGCGACTGGAACATCGCGCACCGGGAAATCGACCTGAAGAACTGGCGCGCCAACCGGAAGAACTCAGGCTTCCTGCCGCACGAGCGCGCCTGGCTCGATGAGCTGTTCGATGAGGTGGGTTTCATCGACGCCTTTCGCAGCGTGAATCCGCAGCCCGAGCAGTACACCTGGTGGTCCAATCGAGGCCAGGCCTGGGCGAAGAACGTCGGCTGGCGCATCGATTACCAGATCGCCAGTCCGAAGCTTGCCGGTGCCGCGCGCGCCGCACAGATTTTCAGGGCCCAGCGCTTCTCGGATCACGCCCCGTTGATCATGGATTACAAGCTGTGAGCGCGGAACGGACGAATACGCCGCCGCGTGCCTGGCACGACGCCCTGCTGGTGTACTTCCAGCCGCGCATGATGACTATGCTGCTGCTGGGATTTTCCGCGGGCCTGCCCTTCTATCTGGTCTTCCAGACGCTGTCCGCCTGGCTGCGGCAAGCGCATATCGACCGCACGACGATCGGCATGATGGCCTGGGTGGGCCTGGCCTACTCACTGAAGTTTCTGTGGTCGCCCGTCGTGGACCGGCTGCCGCTGCCGCTACTGTCGCGGCTGCTCGGGCGGCGGCGTGCCTGGATGTTGCTCGCGCAATGCGGCATCGCCGCCGGCCTGTTCAATCTCTCCTTAAGCGATCCGGCAGCGGGCGTGACGCGTGTGGCGCTGTGGGCGGTGTTTCTGGCCTTCTGCGCGGCGACCCAGGACATCGCCATCGATGCCTGGCGCATCGAGTCGGCGGCCGTTGAACAGCAGGGTGCGATGGCCGCCGCCTATCAGATCGGATATCGGTGCGCCCTGATCACCGCCGGGGCCGGCGCGCTCGTGATCGCGGAGCGATTCGGCTGGCATGCCAGCTATTCCACCATGGCGGCGCTGGTCGCCGTCGGCATGATCACGACGATGCTGGCGCGTGAACCCGCCGCCTCCGGGCTCACGGCCCTGCCGGTCGCGGAGCAGCGCGTCGGCGACTGGCTGGCGCGGCGTTCGCATTGGCCGCGCTCGCTCCAGCAGGCCGGCGCCTGGTTCGTCGGCGCCGTAGTTTGCCCGCTGATCGACTTCTTCAGTCGCTACGGCACCACCCTGGCCATCGTCACGCTCCTGTTCATGGGCGGCTATCGCCTCACGGAATTCGCGTCGGGCTCAATGTACAACACGTTTTACATTGACCATGGCTACACGCTCTCGCAGATCGCCAAGGTGGTTAAACTCTACGGACTGGCGATGTCCCTGCTCGGCGTGGTGCTGGCCGGCATTGTGGTGGCGCGCTTTGGGTTGCTGCGCTCGCTCATCGCCGGCAGCGTGATGATTATGCTCTCCAATCTCGCGTTCTCATTGCTGGCGCGCGTCGAGGCGCCCACGCTGCTGGGGCTTGGGTTGGTGAATGCCTTCGACAACCTGGCGCAGGCGATGCACGGCACGGCCCTGATCGCGTTTCTGTCCAGCCTCACCAGCGCGCGCTACACGGCCACCCAGTACGCGCTGTTTTCCTCGCTCTACGCCTTGCCCGGGAAATTCCTGGAGGGATTCTCCGGCCGCATCGTGGAGGCGATCGGCTATCCGCATTTCTTCATCTACACCGCTTCCTTGAGCATCCCGGCGTTGGCGCTGCTCGTGTACCTGGTCGGGCGAGGCCCGCTGAAGAGCGCCAGCCCGCCGCGCGGGGCATGAGCGAAGCGGCGCAGATCGACGTGGAGCGCGTGCTGTGCCGGCGCGATGAGCTCGGCACGGAGGGTTGCCGCGAGTTTCGCCTCGGCAGCGGCCCCTGGCCGTTGCGCTGCTTCGTCATTGCGGTGGGCGATCAGGTGCGTGCCTATGTGAATCGTTGCGCGCACCAGGCCTTGCCGCTGAATCTCCTGCCCGATCGCTTCCTGACGCACGACGGCAGCATGATCCTGTGCACCGCCCACGGCGCGATCTACGAGAAAGCCACCGGCTATTGCGTGGCCGGGCCCTGTGCGGGACGCTCGCTGGAGAGCGTGCCGGTGCGTGTCGCGGCCGGTTACGTACTGCTCGATGACAGTGTGGATGGCGAGGCTCTGCGCGCCCGATATGCGGAGCCGGCGGCGCGCTGAGCGGCTACTCGAACAGGTCCAGGTCATCGAGCCGATCGGCGCGCAGCTGGCGATCATCGGCGATCGCATCCACCTCGGCGCGCCCGTCCTCGGGCTCGACGTCCACCGAGCCGCTCCAGTCTTCGGGCGCTTCGGCCTCCTCGATCGTGCCGGTGGCGCGCTGCGAGCGCCAGTCATCCAGATCGAACTCTTCGACGGTGCCGTCGAAATACTGGACTTCGATCGTGCCCTCGGTCTCGTCGAAGGCGACCACTTCCAGCAGCTCGCCGCCGTTGAGGCGGTACCATTCGCCTATGCTGGGTCGCTGCAAGGTCATACGGGTACCTCAGGGCAGATGTTGCGCCCGGCGCCGGTGAGGTTCAAGGCCCTTCGCGGCTGATGCGCTGCGTCAGCGAGCGTTGGTAGGCAAGATCGTGGACCTTATGACCCAGGCCCGTGCCACGACGCTCGAAGCGGGTGGGTGTGCGGCGGGGCAGGCCGGCTGGATCAACGCCTTCAAGGAACCGACAGGCATCGAGCACGAGGCGCATCTGCTCCGCATAAGGTTCCCAGTCGGTGGCTAGCCTGAATTGCCCGCCCACCGTCAGCGCCGTCGCGACCAGTCCGACGAACTCGGCTTGAATCAGGCGCCGCTTGTGGTGGCGTTTCTTCGGCCAGGGGTCCGGGAACAGGATCTCCACTTCGTCCAGCGCCCCCGGAGCGATCTGATCGCGCAGGACTTCGACCGCGTCATGGGCAATGACGCGCACATTGTCCAGGCCGGCCTCCGCCACGACCCGCAACAGCCGGCCGATACCGGGACGGTGGACTTCGACGCCGATGAAGTTGCGCTCCGGTTCAGTCTGCGCGCGGCCGGCGAGGTGCTCGCCGTTGCCGAAGCCGATTTCCAGCGTGCAGGGTGCACCATTGCCGAACAGGGCCGCCAGCTCGAGCCTCGTAGCGCTGAAGTCCACGCCGAAGTGCAACCAGTGCTCTGCAATAGCCTTCTGCTGTGCCCCGGTCAGCCGTCCGGCACGGGTGACGAAGGAGCGCACGGTACGGCGCCGCATGTCGGTACTCGGACGCGGCAGGTCCATGCCGGTGGCCTCAGGGAAGGATCAGGGACCGGATCGCCCCGATCAGGGCCGCGAGCAGCAACACCACCGTGGGCGCCGAACTCAGCCCATAGCCCACATGGCGGTCCTTCGGATCGCGTACGTAGCCGCGCAGATAGAGCACACGGCCAAGGAGGTAAACGGCGCCGATCGCCGCCACATAATGGGGCGGCCAGTATTTTGCGGCCAGCCACAGGCCGGGCAGGAAGGCGATCAGCGTCTCGACGGTATTCATCTGCACGCGATAGTAGCGCTCGAACAGCGGATGCCCGCTGGTGGCAGGCGCCGGCAGGGCATAGTCGCGCCGCGCCCGGCCCACCAGTACGCTGAACGCGATGAGCTGCAGGACCGCCGCAATGCCGACGATGTCAACCCAGGCCATCGCGGCTCCTTTAGGTGCCCTGGAAGGCCAGAGCAACGGGAGAATCGACACCGCCCACCATGCCATGCATCAGGAACAGCAATGGCTTCGGGCTGGTTCCGGGATCGACATTGCCCAGGCCCTGTATGGACACGCCATTCAGGTACGCATAGGCGTTATTGCAGTTGCTGAAGGTCATCTCGCCCGCATACACGGAATAGCTGGCGTTGACGATGCTGACCGTGCCGGTCGCCATGCATTGGGTCGTGAGCGGGTCGGTGTAG
>Ga0193713_1000023_pt1 | contig 41935 bp, 38 predicted proteins | sample H3a2metaG_FD_143054 | JGI IMG/M metagenome (GOLD analysis project Ga0193713, IMG submission 143054) | Soil microbial communities from a riparian zone of the East river system, Colorado, United States - H3a2 | ecosystem: Environmental > Terrestrial > Soil > Riparian zone | place: USA: East River... | reverse complement strand
GATTGCGCGACCGCCTTCACTCACAATCGCCGGATGCGGGACACCTTCCGAATCACAAACATCCATGATATTCCACACGACGTCGTTGGCGTATTCCTGGAGCGAATAATTTGCCGAGCTATCGAAGTCACTACGCGAACCGTCGTAATCGACGCCGAGCCCGCCGCCGACATCCAGATATCCGAGTTCGTGCCCAAGCTTCGCAATTTTTGCGTAATAACGGGCCGCTTCGCGGACCGCCCGCTTGATGATTGAAATATCCGGAACCTGCGACCCAACGTGGAAGTGAATGAGTTTGAGGCAATGTGCCAGGCCTGCGGCCTTAAGCATTTCGCTCGCGGCGATGAGACTTGTGGTATCGAGACCGAACTTCGCGTTCTCGCCCCCGCTCGGGGCCCATTTGCCCGCGCCTTTGCTGTAAAGGCGGACGCGAATGCCGATGTGCGGTTCCACGCCGACTTCCTTTGCCGCGCGGATCGTTTGCTCGAGCTCTTCGAGCTTTTCGGCAACGATGACCACCTTCTTGTCGAGTTTGCAGCCAAGCAGCGCGATACGGACGAACGCCGCGTCTTTATAGCCATTGCAAATGATGAGACTTTCGGGGTCCTGGTGCATTGCCAGCGCGGCGACCAGTTCCGGCTTGCTTCCGGCTTCGAGACCGAAGTGAAACTGCTGACCGGCATCGACAATTTCTTCGATAACTTCGCGCAATTGATTGACCTTGATCGGAAAAACGCCGCGATATTCATTTTTGTAGCCAAACTCCGTGATCGCGTTTTGGAATGCGCGATTAACCGTTTCGACACGGTGGCGGAGCAGATCCTGAAATCGGATGACGAGCGGGAAACTTAAACCGCGATTGCGCGCTTCATTTACGACTTCCAGAATGTCGATGGTGCCACCGTTTTCCTGCAAGGGCCGCGCGACGACGTTGCCGGTTGCGTTGACGGTGAAATATCCGCCGCCCCAACCGTCGACATTATAGGTCGCGATCGCTGCCTCAACGTCCCATTCGTTTTTCATTTGGCCAAAGCGCGCGGGGGATGAATGCCGCAAAACGCACAATGATTCAGCGCGCCTAACATGCAAGCCAGTAGGTCCAAAAATCTCATGCGGCTCATATGTTCCCATGTGTCGCATGAAACGAATGCCACATATGCGATGCACGTCGCTTGTTTTTCGTTTCCCTGCGGATAACGTTCGCTCGTGAACAAAACGGTGATCGAAGTGCAGGTGCGCGCGGTTTTGCCGACAAGCGGCGGGTGTGCCGTGTTCCTCGGCAATAACGACAAGGTCTTCATCATTTATGTCGATCAAACCGTGGCAGCGCGATCACGATGTTCATGCGCCAGATCACCAAGGAACGTCCCCTTACCCACGATCTGATGGCGCATTTACTGACTGCTCTCGGCGCAAAGGTCGAGCGAGTCATCATCAATGACCTGAAAAATGCCACCTACTACGCGCGAGTCATCATTCGCGTCCAAAACGAATTACATCAGAAGAAGATCATCGAGCTCGACGGGCGCCCGAGCGATTGCATCGCGATGGCCACTCAGCAAAAGGCACCCATCTATGTGAGTCAAGAGGTCTGGGACGAAGTGGACGATATGAGCGACGTCTTGCGCAAGATGGAAGAAGAAGGGCTAAAGCCGGATCCCGAGGCGGAAGAGTAGAAAAGTTAAAGAGTTAAAAGGTTGAAAAGTTAAAAGGATTCCTCATCCCATCGCGCGGACGCCGTTCCCCTTTTAACTTTGTAACTCTTTTAACTTTTTAACTTTTTAACTTTTATTGGGCTTCAGCCCAAAAGATCCCCGTAACGCTTGTCCGCTAATTCCAGACAGCGCGCCAGAATCTCCGAGGCAGTATTAAGCTTGAGCGTTTCCTCCACCAAGTCGCGGCATTCGGGAATAGCCAGACTTTGCACCGCGCGTTTGACTCGCGGAACCAGCGTCGCCGCCGCGCTTAGCTCGTCCACGCCAAGACCCAGCAAAAGCGGGACAAGCGCGACATCTCCGGCCATTTCTCCGCAAACACCCACCCAGATGTGATGGGCGTGCGCCGCCTCGGTGATGATTCTTAACAAACGCAATATTGCCGGATGCGTAGGTTCATAAAGGTGCGCGATCTTTTCGTTCACCCTATCGACTGCGAGCGTATATTGGATCAGATCGTTGGTTCCGATGCTGAAGAAATCGACCTCGGATGCGAGGACATTGGCGCAGAGGGCTGCGCTTGGGATTTCAATCATCGCGCCAACCTCGATCTCTTCGCTCAAGGGAATGCCCGACCGGCGCAACTCTTCATGGCACTCAGCGAGCACGGCCTTGGCACCGCGCAATTCCTCCAGACCCGAGATCATGGGAAACATGATTTTTATATTCCCGACAGCGCTGGCACGGAGAATGGCGCGCAACTGCGTTTTAAAGATGTCTATGTGCTCGAGGCAAAGACGAATGGCGCGCCAGCCAAGGAAAGGATTTAACTCATCAGTGATATCCACCGTACCAGGAGCCAGCTTGTCGCCGCCCAGATCGAATGTTCGGATAATTAGCGGATCAGGCCGGACGCGCTCTGCTACTTCTCGATAGGTTTCGAATTGTTCGTCCTCTGTGGGCAGGGTAGTGCGATTCAAATAAAGGAATTCGGTGCGATAAAGTCCGATGCCCTCCGCGCCATTGGCTGCGACGGCCTCGACGTCTTCCTGGAGTTCAATATTTGCGGAGAGCACAATGTGACGACCATCGCGCGTGGTCGATCTTGTCGTGCGCAGTTCTTTCAGTTGCGCCACAACTCTGGCCCTTCTTGATTCAAGCTCTGCGTAGTGCGCGATCGTTTCCGGCGCCGGATTGACAATTAGCAGGCCATCACTCCCATCGACGAGCACGTGCTGGCCAGTCTCGAGCTTTGCGGTGATATCATGCAAGCCGACGACCGCCGGGATGTTGAGAGAGCGCGCCAGAATCGCCGCGTGCGATGTGCGGCTACCCAGATCGGTCGCGACCCCGAGCACGTTTGCGCGGTTAATGCTTGCGGTATCCGAAGGAGTAAGATTGTGAGCAACAAGAATGTGCGACTCGCTCAGGGCAAGAAACGTCTTGGGAGCTTTGCCCTGCAAATTGCGAATCACGCGCTTTGTCACGTCCTGAATGTCCAGCGCACGCTCTCGAAGGTACGGATCGTCGATCTTATTCAGGGTCTCGGCGTAACGCGTGGCGACTTCCTGGAAGACCCACTCGACATTGCAAAGATCGGTTTCCAGCTTCCGCAGCACTTCGTCGATCAATGTGCGATCCTCGACGACGAGCAGATGCGCATCGAAAATGGCTGCATCCTTTGCTCCAATGGATTCCGCAATGCGCTGCTGCATCTCCAGAATCTGCATGCGCGTTTGAATAAGCGCGGTCTCGAACCGCCCGATCTCGTCCGGCACCTGGGAAGGCGCGATGCGGTACCGCGGAACGTCATCCAAGTCATCGCGCACGACATGGATCTTGCCGCAGGCCATTCCGGGCGAAACGCCTGCTCCTTCAAACCGGATTTCCTGACGCGCGCCGCCGCTCATGCACCTGCCAGAGTAAAGCAGATGTCAAACAATGCGAGAGCCTCTTCGTGGACCTCTTAAGGAGGCAGCGTCGCCCCGAGAGCTTTCGGGGTCGTCGCAGCGAGACGACCTTACCTTACTCCTCGTTAAAACCCGCCTTGATCAAGGCCTCGAGTTCTTCCATCGCCTTGTCGGCGTCGGGGCCTTCGCAGCGGATGTGCAGCTTTGATCCCTGGCCGGCGGCCAGCATCATCAAGCCCATGATACTCTTGCCATTTACTTCTTCCCCTTCCTTGGAAACCCAGATTTCCGAGCGATGACGACTCGCAATCCGCACAAACATGGCCGCTGGCCGTGCGTGAAGCCCCAGCCGATTGGCAATCGGTATGTCTTTTTCGACCCTTTGGGCAGCCGCCGCGCGGCCGGTTTTTCTATACAGCAAGCCCATTAGACCGCTCCCTTCTGCTCCATCAAACCGATCAGCCTGGCGTTGAAATCGACTGCACTGTTTTGGCCAAGGCCCTTCAATTTTTCATCCATTGCAGCGACCTCAATCAGGCGAGCCATATCGCGGCCGGGCCTTACCGGAATAGTCACATGCGGTACCTGAAGCCCGAGAATTTCGTAAAATTCCCGGTCCAGACCGATTCGATCCACCTCTTCCATCTCGCCCCACTCCTTTAGCGTGACCACGAGGTCGAGGCGCTTCTCGATTCGAATGCTGCCAATGCCGAAAACCTTCGCCACATCAATAATGCCAATGCCGCGCACTTCCATGTGATTGCGAGTCAATTCGGGCGCTGTCGCCATGAGCTCGCGTCCTTCGAGCGAAGTGATCCGGGTCACGTCGTCGGCCACGAGGCTGTAACCGCGCTCGATCAGCCCCAAGACGCATTCGCTCTTGCCGATTCCGCTCGCGCCGCGAATCAAAACGCCCACACCCAGGATGTCCACCATGCTGCCGAACTCGGTTACCGTCGGGGAAAAATCCATCTCTAGAGCGATTGTCGCCGCGTTAATGAACTTCATGGTAATCGTCGGAGTGCGAAACACTGCGATTTTTGCCTCAGCTGTCACATCTAGCAACTCCGGCGCAAGACGAAACCCTCGCGATATAACCAGGCACGGGATTTTGCGCTCGCACAATTTTCGAAATCGTTTTACGCGCAACTTCGATCGCAAACTTTTGAGATAGGAATTCTCGGCTGCACCCAGCACCTGCACACGTTTCTCAGCGAAATAAGTATAGAAGCCCGACAGCGCAAGGCCGGGGCGGTTGATGGTGGGCTCGCGAATTTTGCGATGGAACCCTACCCGCGGCCCCTCTAGTTTCATCTGCAGCTTTTCGGCGTGCGAGTTGTAAAAGCTCTCGACCGTAACAACCGGGACGCTCTTCTGCCGATCGCTTGGCGATGTAATCGTTTGGGTCCCCTGTTGTTCCGCCATCAGAATTAACTTCTAGCGTGAATGACGCGCAATTTCCAATTCTCGGAGAGAATCGGATTTATTTGCCTGCGATGTTGCGGCTGATCCGGAATTTACCTGCTGCTGATTGCAGAGACGTCCTCAACCCCGTCCCATTCACCCAAAACTCGAAGGTCGTTCTGGAGGGCCGATATGTCTGACAGACCAGGAGCAGGCGCAACCTCAAAATGCGCGCGATGCATGTCAGCGAATTCAGTGAAAGCGTTGCGCAGCGCGTTGATGCTTTGCTCCATCCAACGACGCAAGCGATTTGCATAGAGGCTCAAGAACTCTAGCAACGCGCGATCGTATTCGGTCTCTAGTTTTCGCTGGACGTGCGAGGTCAGCATTCCCTTGCCCAGCCACGAAAGCACGCGCGGCTTTTCGACCATAATTCTTTGGGAAATTTCGTTTACATCCATCATTGGCATCCCAGCCGGTTTGGGCAACTCGTCTGGAGGCCCCTGTCCCGAAGCTGATGCAGCCACCTGCATCGCCTCGGCTAAAGCGTCGCGAGTTTGTTCGATTGAACGGAGAGTGGCAGCTACAGGTTCGGCAATAAGACTCGTAATTGTCTCGGAAAAAATTGACGCTGCATCCACTTCCTCCGACTCTGCCAGTGCTGCTGCAATTCGTTCTGCAGCAATGTCGATGATCGCCCGGTGGATCTTCGCAATTTTTCGTGTGAGAAAAAAAGATTCACCTTGTGCGCGCTCTAAAATTCTGTCGCCATTGCGCAGTGCCTCTTTGGCTTTCTCAGGCAGCGTGGCATTTGTCTCAGAGACTGCTTTTGACCCGACTTGCAATCTACGCTGCAACGCGCCGATGACAGCTTCACGCAAAGCGCCAATCTTGCGCTTTTGCGAAGTGATCGCGAGCTCACGATGTTGAGCGAGGAAAGGCCGCAGTTCGCTTTCAAACCAGGCGTCGCATAACGCCGCATCCGCACCGAAGACACTCACGGCGTGCACGGAAGGCTCTACGCGAAGCTCGCTGCGCAATTGCGCTCTCACATAGGCAATCATTTGTTCTCGATCGGGAGCGCTAAACAAATCTGCTTTACTGATGAGAATCATGACGCTCGCGCCGGTCTGATACAGTGCCTGCACGACGATGAGATCGTCTGGAGTAAGACCTGCACTCGCATCGATTAAAACGATGCCAAGATCGCAGCGTGGCAGATATGCGATCGTTTCCTCCGCGCCGGCGACAGCCAGTGAGCCAAGGCCGGGTGTATCAACGAAAGTAATGCCTTCCGCGAGGCGGTCCGATGGTAGTTTAACAAAGATCCGCGTCACGTGCTTCTTGTTCCCAGGATTTTTCTGTTCCGTCGCAAATTCAGGCAACTCCGACAATGGAATGATTTGCGGTTGCGCTTCGGCAAATTCGATTCCCGCTTCAGCTACAGGCCCGTGGCTGATACGCGTTGGGATCGCCGTGACAGGCGTGACGCCAATCGGCAACACGTCCGTTTGCAAAATGTAATTGAGCAGTGACGATTTGCCTGAGCTAACTCGCCCGAAAATGCCGACCTCGAATGCCGCGCTTTCCATTCGATCCAGCAGCATGCTGAGTGTGCCGCGAAATTCGACAAGACCGTGCGCGGTAATAATCCTTTCAATTTCGCTGAGCAAACGAATCTCGTCACCCGTTTTGCCTAATTGCTGGAGCCGCTGTTGCAGATCGCCGCCAGCGCCTTTGCCCAGGTAGGTTCGCAGCTTGGCTACCAATCCATCCAGCTCCGCGCGGATTCCATCCAAACTATCGGCGGCCTCTGGAGACAGAGGTCCATAGGCTCGCATTCGTTCGGGCGTGAGCTCGTTGAGCGAGATCGAGCAAAACATCAAATTGATCGCCGCGGCCCAAACCGCGCCGGAGTGCGGCTCGGCTGGCGGAATATTCAGCTCTTCCATCACGCGCCGCATCGCTTGGCGAATACGAAGGATGTAGTCGTGCGTTACCTTGCGCTGGATCGGCGTGGTGTCGTCTGAATGCACCCGGAACGGCGACGGCGAACCGGCATCGGCCATGGTGTGCTCCGCCTCGGAAAGCAGCTTGTCGAGGTATTGAAACGTCGTCCGCACATGCCGCTGGTGATGCTCGCCGAAACCGTCGAATTTTGTCTCATCACTCATCTTTCATGTCGCCATTTTCTCCAATGTCCTCGACGCTCAGCACCCGCATGCGCTTCCGATAGAGCCGTCCCCAGGCATGCATCGCTTCGATGCTGGGCTGGAAAAATTTCTGCGCGATTAGTGTCGGCACAAATGCGCTCAAGATAACGACACTAACAAGAATCGTGTACTGGTTCTGGTCGATGATCCCGTTTTGCAGGCCGTACAAGGAAGAGATGGTTCCGAATGTAAGGCCGGTGGCCATGAGCAGCGTGGTGTAGCTCGCTTCCCTAACAGTCATGTAATGCAATCGAGCGAGCGGAAAGACGCCGGCGATTTTCGTGATCATCTTCAAAGTCAGGAACACGCTGATTACGACGAGTCCAGTCCAGAGCGTCGGCAGTGAGACGTACAGGCCGGCCTTGATAAAATAAAACGGCGTGAAGACTGCAAACGCGATACTGCGCATGCGGCGAACCAGCGTTTTGTCCCGAAGAAATACGCCGGCAACCACAAGACCAAGAAGATAGGCTGGAAGGACTGCTTCACTTTTAGCTGCCGTGGCGAGGCCACCAAGAAGGAAGAGGATGAAGAAGATGAATTTTACTTCGGGTTCGCTCACCTGCGTTGCGCCCAGTCGTGTGATGATCGATTGCGTCCAGCGCGACATGAACCACAGGACGATTAACGTCACGATCACAAACAGCAGTAGCCAGAGATTGTAGTTGGCAAATAAAGTCCCGAGCGCGAGCACGGTCCCGAAATCGGTAATGAAGCACGCCGCCAGAATCATCTTGCCCATGGCGGTGTCGCTGAATCCACCCTCGATCATCACCGCGTAGACGACCGCGACGGAAGTCGTCGAGAGCGCGATGCCAGCAATTTGCGCCTGGTGCAGAGGCCAGCCAAAAACGAATTGGGCGAAGAGCCACACGACAGCAAATGGAATGGCAAACGAAAGCACGCCGATCAGCACGCTCGCCCGCCAATTGGCCTTGAGCGAAACCGGATCGATCTCCGCTCCAGCGAGAAACGTGAGCACGCCACTGCCGAGCAATGCCAGGAAGTTGGTCCACTCGGTCGATTGTAGTACGTGGTGCAGTTGCCCTGAGCTGGTGCCGGCTCCGGCAATGGCGAAATGCAGCGTGCCGCCCTCCAACCCGACGGCGAGATTGCCGGCAATAACGCCAACCAGAATTTCAACGAGCGCGACCGAAATTCCCGTCCGGATTGAAATCAAACTGCCGACTAACGCCAGACCCATCCAGACCGCGGCTATAAACCAAATGTTTTCGAGCATAAAAAAACTCCTTTCGCTTGAAAGGAGTCATTAGCTCACGCGGTTTTCCTAGGTTCTGCTAGGGAAGGCAAACTCCATTGCCTTGTCGGGACGTTACCGCATGTTTGCCCTAACTCAAGGAAGATTAGGCCAGCGACGCGCTTGCCATACACCGGCTGCGTCGGCGGCGGCTTACATCTTGAAGCGCTCGCCGAGGTAGAGCTGACGGCTGATGGGATCGTCGATGAGAAAATCCTTTGTGCCTTCGCTCTCGACGCGGCCATCGTAAATCAAATACGCCCGGTCCACGATAGAAAGAGTCTCGCGCACATTGTGATCGGTGATCATGATGGCAAGCCCCGATTTGCGCAGATTTACGATAATTTGCTGCACATCGTACACGGCGATGGGATCCACGCCGCTGAACGGCTCATCGAGCATCAACAGCTTCGGCTGCGTGACCAGCGAACGCGCAATTGTTAATCGCCGTTTCTCTCCGCCGCTCAACGTAAGCGCGGTATTTTTAGCGATCCGCTCAATGCCAAACTGATGCAGCAGTTGGTCGCAACGGTTCCGCCGTTCGGCCTTGCTCATAGGTAGCGTTTCCAAAATCGCCATGATGTTTTGCTCGACTGTCATCTTTCGGAAGATCGACTCTTCCTGCGGTAAATAACCCATGCCAAGCCGCGCGCGCTTGTACATCGGATAGTCAGTGACGTCGGTGTCCGAAAAAATCACCCGACCGCTGTTTGGCCTGATCAGGCCAACAATCATGTAAAAACTCGTAGTCTTACCTGCTCCATTCGGTCCGAGTAGTCCCACAATTTCGCTGGCGCCAACATGCATGTTGATTCCGTCGACGACCGCTCGGCCTCCGTAAATCTTAACCAGTTGATCGGTACTCAGAACGGTCACTGCCTTCGTTGTGGCCGGCGACGGAGCTTTCGGAGTCGAAACAGGCGCAGCTTGGCTAATCATGGCTTTGGCAGAGACGGAGCGGGTGACGTCTGGGCGGCAGGAGTTTGGGAGGAATTTGCTTGTCCCTTTTTTTCCTCGTTTGGCTGCTGGACAATTTGAGTGCGACTGGGTCCGTGCGTCTTTAGCTGACTGTTCTGACTAATGACCATTACCGTATCAGGGCTGGTTGCCACATGCAGGTTTGGTCCCTCTTGCACCCGTGGTGTTCCCATCAATTCAACATCGCCGGTGTTAGCTGTATAGATGGCTTTATCGGCACGGCCAACAGCGCGAGTCGGGGGGCCGCCATTCGGATCGGGGCGGTCGCGCACGAGTCCAACATTCCCTTCGGCGATGGCTTTCTCCAGGCTCTGGTTTTGTCCCTTTGTAATGAACACTGTCAATTTGTCAGATTGAAGATTGAAACGCGGATCGACTACCTTCACACGGCCGCTAAAGATGCCCATGTTCTTGGATGAATCAAAAAAAGCCTCGTCCGAATAGATCTCCGTTGTCGTCGGTTGATTGGGTTGAACCCCTGCAGCGCTCGAGCCAAATAAGTTCGTGCCGGACGATTTATCTTCTTTCTTTTTGTCCTTGTTTTTCGCTTTGTCTTTGACTGGTTTCTCAGCCTTCTTTGCAAGCGCAGGCGAGCCTGCCGGCGCTGCGGCAATCTGCGCAGCCGACGATGCCCCGATCGCGCATGCGATAAACAAGACCAACACCCCTGATTTTCTCATTCGGTCGTGTTGGGCTTTGCGGTCAGATGAGATTTGTCAGTGATGACCATCTTTACATTTCCGCTCAATCGTCCGGTCTTCGAATTTGTGTCGAATTGCACCGAATCACCAGCGATGTTGAAATCCGACCGTTGAATGGTTGTGCGCTCCTGCGAGCTTAGAATCCGAGTCTTCAAATCCAGCACCGACGTGTGCATGTCGATTTGCAGGTCAGGCTGACTCTCCGGAGTGTAGGTTGTAATCTTAAGATGCTGAAAGCCTACGTGTTCCTGATCAATCCGGTGAGCAGTCCCGGCTTCGAATTTTCCCCTTAAACGACCGTTACCATCGAAATCTGGCAATACAAGGCCTTTGGCTTCGTGCCCAATTGGCAGCGGAATGTTCGTCAAGCTCTGTTCCTCGGGAGATCCGCCCGCTGTTGCCGACGTGGCCGCCTTCTTTTTACGACCTTTTGACTGACCGGATACTTGAGGCGCCTCTATTACAACGCAGATCAAGACCGATACTAACCAAAACGACAAGACCCGGCGGAGATGAGAGCGGGTCACTGGAATCTCCTCCTCCCTCGACGCAATATCCCTGTTACCCGGGCGATTGCGGTCAATCGCCCCTACCTGAGACGGCAGCATGAATAGCCTTTAACACGCGCAGGTGCTTCGGCAAATCCTTTAGGGGAACCTGATTTGGCCCGTCTGATAACGCACCACTGGGGTTTTCGTGCACCTCCATGAAGATTCCGTCGCACCCGGTGGCCATGGCCGCTCTAGCCAGCGCCGGCGCCAAAACAGCGTCGCCCGATGTCGAGTCCCCTGCCCCACCCGGCCGCTGGACCGAATGGGTCGCGTCAAAAATCACGCGATAGCCGGCGTCGCGGAGCCAATAGAGCGAGCGCATATCGGCAACGAGGTTGTTATAGCCGAAACTAGTGCCGCGCTCCGTGAAACAGAATTTCTCATTGCCGAACGCAGTCAATTTCTCGGCGATATTGCGCACGTCCCACGGCGCAAGAAACTGACCTTTTTTCACATTGATCGCGCGACCCGTTTCCGCAGCCGCGTGCAGGAGATCGGTTTGGCGGCAAAGAAACGCCGGGATTTGCAACATATCGATCTTTTCGCCGGCAATTTCGGCTTCGGCGGGCAAATGAACATCCGTTGTGACGGGAATTTTCAAGTCCCGGCCGATGGCTGAAAGAATCTCGCAACCTTCGCGTACTCCGACTCCGCGAAAAGAGCGCACCGAAGTTCGATTCGCCTTGTCATACGAGGCCTTGAAAACGAAATCGATATCTTCGGCCGCGCAGATTTCAGTGATCTTCTTCGCCATCCGCCAGACAAACTTCTCCGACTCGATCACGCACGGGCCGAGGATGAATACCGGATTTCTTCCGCCAATGACGACTTTGCCAACTGTGACGGGTTTGGCTTTCATTAATCGGTCATTTTCGCGATGCGGGCGATTGAGGTCAATCGCCCTACCTCCGCTCCCGTTGTGCGGGAACGCGATTGCATCGCACCACATCGTAAATGGCAAATGGCGCATACAGCCCGAGAAAGAACGACAAGGCCAATCCGTGCATTTGCAGAAGGTAAAGCGGGTGCGAATCGGAAAGAAAACTCAAAATCGAAAATGCTTCCGGTTTATGCAGCAAAAATCCGTAATTAAAACCTGTCAGTTTGTCGGTAATGAACGTAACCACAAAATAAAACTCCGACCAGAGAAACGCGCGCACGATCGACATGGGGTATGGCCGGTATCGGCGAGTCAACATCAGGAAGACGACGCCGATGATGATCCCGCAGTGCGAGGTGAAAAAGCTGATGAATCGCCAATCTGGAAAGCCAAAGGGCAGGTTTGGCGTGAGCACAGCCTGCAACGTGCCGCCTATTCCCCAGAAATATGCAACCTCGAACCAGCGCTGATTTCCGGTCCACATTGCTACGATGACAACCACCATCCCCCAATCGCACAGTTGCATCGGCAGCATTTGTTGCCAGGTCGTGGAGCCGCGGCTGCGGATAAAAATCAAATAGACGACGTAGTTCAACACAAGGACTGCAGAGAGAATTGCGATGATCACCTTTTCGACGCGGCCAGATTTTGTGCGCCACACGACCGCGGCAAGCGCAAACGGCAGGACAATCGTGAGGAAAATAACGGCGAGATGCGGCAAACCGTACGGTTGGAATTCAGGCTCCATGCGTTGCGGCCGTTGTATCAGCCGCGAAATCCAATGGGAAGGCGCTCGACACAGGCGCCTCTACAAATCACGCGAAAGCTCTGCAATTCAATTCACCGAATGATCCAAAGGTTACACGGAATGACATCGGTGACCCAGGCAATATTACTCGGCAGTTGTTGGATCGCTTCGGCACTTTTCTGCACCGGTACCACGAGCAAATCGGCTTTCACCGATTGAACAAAATCCGAGGCAGCCAATCCCGTGTTTCCGCGGATGCAGCGTGCTTCGATCGGGACGTCGGTCGCGCCGGCCGACAAAACGAATTCCTCCACGGCGGCTTCCTCATCCTCCGCTCGTGGCTTTTCGTCTCTCCTGGCATTCGCGCGAATCGATTCGCGCGCCTGATCGAACGTCGTGATGATCCGAATAACATAAAGTCGCTCGCATGATTCCGCCGCAGCGAACGGCAGCGTCCTTTTCAAAGCCTGCAACCCATGATCTGAATAATCGGCAACGAAAACAATCCGGCGGAGCGGTCTCGGTTTTATTGCCGGTCTGGTGAAAAGCATGACCTCGCAGCGCGCTTCGCGCACAAGGCGGCGAGCGACATTGCCCAAAAACGGGTGCAATACCGCCTCTTTTTCCAGTGCGCCCGCGACAATCATGTCGATTTTTTCACGGGCCAGCGCGCCCAGAATAGCTTCTGCAGGGCTTCCTTTTTCATAATGAATCGCTGAGTCAGGCGGAAGGTGCAGTTGCGCGAGCGCGTCTCCAAACTTCTTTGCCGTTTCCTCATCTCCTTCGCCCACGTAGATCAGATGAAGATCGGCGGAAAAGCGCTCCCGAATGCGCTTTGCCTCCGCGAGCACCTGCTTGAACCGCGGGGAGAATGTGCTCGCCACGGCGATTTTTCTATATGGTGATGAGTCGTGCATCAGAGTGAACAGCAATCTCGTGTTTCACTAACATTAGGCAACTCGCAGAAGAATGACGAAGCACGAATGACCAATGACGAAGGAAGCACAAAGCCAGAATGAAGAAAATACGCGCGGCGACTCTTGGTTATTTAGCCATTCGTCATTCCTTTGTGCCGTCATTCTTCGTTCGTCATTCACTTTCCATTTTCCCTTTCCTGCGCCACCGTTTCTTCCCATATGCGACGTGCGATTTATCCGGGCAGTTTTGATCCGGTCACGAATGGTCACCTCGATGTAATCGAGCGTGCTCGAAAATTGTTCGACGAAGTGGTAGTGGCTGTGGCGCACAACGACGAGAAGCAGCCTCTTTTCTCGCTGAAGGATCGTCTCGATTTGCTGCGCGAAACAGCGGGGAAAATCGACAACGTGCGAATCGCTGAGTTCGAAGGATTACTTGTCGAGTTCGCCAGGAAAGAAGAAGCCGGAGCAGTGATCCGCGGGTTGCGCGCGATTTCCGACTTTGAATTTGAATTTCAAATGGCGCTGATGAACCGGAAATTGGATGCTGAGGTAGAAACAATTTTCCTCATGCCGAAGGAAGAATACACTTATCTTAGTTCTCGCATTGTTAAGGAAATCGCGCGCCTCGGCGGCGATGTCTCCGGTTTTGTTCCGGCTTGTGTTGCCAAGGCGCTGAGCAGGAAATTTGGCTGATAATATTCGAAGGGTTTGACGAGTGAAAATTCATCTCAGACAAATTCCTGCGCAGGGTTTGCATTTGGACGGGGACGAGGATTGCCCGATCCACGACCTTGAAGCAGAAGGAATTCGTTGTGCCGGCCCGCTCCACTACAACATCGACGTGGGCGTTGCCGGAGGTGCCCTTTGGGCAAGAGGCTCGCTGTCACAACCAGTAGAGCTGCGTTGCGTATCGTGCCTGGAGAATTTTGTGCACGACATTCAAGTGCCCGCATTCGCCGTACACACCGAACTGCGCGGGCCCGAGACGGTCGACCTCACGCCGTTTATCCGCGAGGACCTTTTGCTCAACCTCGCAGCGCATCCACGCTGCAACAGAGAGGGCAATCGAGTTTGCAAGGCGAAACAATCGAAGACCGTTGAGCAAGATACAAAGCGGAAATTGGATTGGAGTGCGCTAGATAAGCTGAAGTTAAAAAGTTAAAACGGTACAAAGAACGAAGGCTGGGCGGCGGATCTTTTTAACTTTGTAACGCTTTTAACTAATTTACGCCAGGCGGCTTATTGTTTTTGACAAAGGATTATGCTTTAGTCACCGCCTGCCATGGGAGTCCCAAAACGCAAAACATCCAAGATGCGGTTACGCACGCGCAAAGCGGCGAACCGCTGGCATGCTCCGCATCTGAACAAATGTCCCCAGTGTGGGAGCGCCGTTCCCTCGCACATCGCTTGCCCGTCGTGCGGTTACTACCGCGGGCGGCAGGTGCTGACGCTTGAGGGCAAATAAGTTGCATTCGGCGGTTAAGTCCGCAGAGTTTCGCACCGATGAAGATCGCCCTCGACGCGATGGGCGGTGACTTTGGCCCGCCTAACCTCGTTGCTGGCGCCGTTATGGCGTTGCGTGAGTACCCTCACATCAGTAAACTTTTTCTTGTTGGCGACTCCGCCCGGATCGAAGCGGAACTCCAGAAGCATGGCTGCAACGACAACCGGATCGAGATCACACACGCGACGCAAGTAGTAGATATGAGCGACCGCGCATGGTCGGCGGTCAGGCGAAAGAAGGATTCATCAGTAAGCCGCGCCTTCGATCTCGTGAAGCACGGAGAAGCGGATGCAGTGGTGAGCGCAGGTCACACGGGAGCGTCCGTCGCCGCGGGCACGATTAAACTTCGCACGTTGCCAGGAATCGATCGGCCGGGTATCGCGGCCGTGCTTCCGACCGAAACGAATGTGTTTGTTTTGATTGATGCGGGCGCGAATATCGATGCGCGCCCAGAACATCTTCTTCAATATGCATTCATGGGCTCGGTCTATTCACGTCATGTTCTCCATTACAAGAATCCGACCGTTGGTTTGGTTTCGCTCGGCGACGAGGACGTTAAGGGCACCGAATTAACCAAGGAAGTGTTCAAGATGCTGAAACCAAGTTCGCTTAACTTCGTCGGCAACATAGAAGGTCGACATTTGTTTGAGGACCCAGTGGAGGTCGTAGTTTGCGACGGATTTGTTGGCAACGTGATCTTGAAAACGTGCGAATCGATCGCGGTGGCAATGTTTCAGTGGCTCAAGCACGAGCTCATGCGCACAACGATGCGAAAGGCCGGCGCATTCCTCGTAAGGGACGCCATTGGAACAATTAAGGACAAGACAAATTATGAAGAGTACGGCGGCAGCCCGCTTCTCGGTCTGAACGGCATCTGCATCATCGCGCATGGCGCGAGCACGCCACTGGCAATCAAGAACGCGCTGCGAGTGGCGGCGGAGTCGATTGAACAGCAGGTAAACCCGCATATCGTCGAGGAGATTCGCCGTTACTATGAAACGACAGCCTCGCTCGAACCCGCGCTCCAATAAGGCGCTGCGGACGGTCTCGATCATCGGCACAGGCAGCTATGTGCCTGAAAAGATCCTGACCAACGCGGATCTCTCTCGCATGGTCGACACCACCGACGATTGGATCACCACTCGCACCGGCATTAAGGAACGCCGTATTGCGGCAAAGGATGAAAACACCAGCGATATGGCGGCCAAAGCGGCGCTCAAGGCCATCGAGCAGGCAAAGATTTCGCCGAAAGAGATCGATCTCATTATCGTAGCGACGGCCACTCCCGACATGCTTTTCCCAGCCACGGCCTGCTTCGTTCAGAAGAAAATCGAAGCAACCAACGCCGCTTGTCTCGATGTTTCCGCAGCCTGCGCCGGCTTTCTCTTTGCCCTAGAGATCGCACAGCAATTCATTACGTCACATACCCACGACACTGTCCTCGTGATCGGCGCCGACAAATTGACGTCCATCACTAACTGGACCGATCGCAATACTTGCGTCCTTTTTGGAGACGGCGCTGGCGCTGCTGTTTTGCGCCACCGTGGCGGCGCGCACGGTGTAATCAGCACTCACATCGGCAGCGACGGGCAATACACAAATATCTTGTTCATGCCTGGCGGCGGTTCGCGCTGCCCGATCACGCGAGAAAATGCCGATATGCATTTGGCAACGATTCACATGACCGGCAAGGAAGTTTACAAACAGGCCGTCACCGCGATGCTGAACGCGGCCAGGAAAGTCCTCGACCAGGCTGGGCTCTCCATCGAGGACATCGCCTGCGTTATTCCGCATCAGGCCAATCTCCGCATTATCGAAGCGATCGCGGATCGGCTCGGTATTTCGCGCGATAAGGTGTTTGTGAATCTGGACCGCTACGGCAATACCTCGGCCGCGGCCGTGGCCATCGCGTTGGATGAAGCCAATCGCAGCGGGCGAATCAAGACCGGTGATTACGTCTTAATGATCGTGTTTGGCGGCGGACTAACCTGGGCGAGCACGATTATAGAATGGTAAGGCTTGAAACGCACGCGCATCTCAACTCCTGTCATGCCGAGCGAAGTCGAGACATCTTTTGCTTTTGTTCGGCCCAAGAAAACATGAGAGATTCCTCGACTCCGCTCGGAGTGACAAAATGCTAATCGATACTCACGCGCATCTCGATTATCTGGATTTCGCCAATGATCTCGATGATGTGCTGCGTCGCGCAAACGATGCGGGCGTTACGCGCATCATCACGATCGGCACGTCGCTGGAAAGTAGCCGCCGCGCTATCGACCTGGCAGAAAAACATTCAGCCGTCTTCGCGGCAATCGGCGTACACCCAACTTCCGTTGAAGAGGCGGAGGACGACGTGATCACGCCACTGCGCGAGCTGGCGAAGAACCCACGCGTCGTGGCGATCGGCGAGACCGGACTCGATTACCACCGTTTGCCGAGCGAAAAAGTAGCGAAGGAAGAGCAGGTCCAGGTTATGTCCGCGCTGCGAACTGAGACCGACGAAGAAATCGAAGCGCAAATTCGCGACGGTGCCTACAAATCGAAACAGGCAAGCTTATTTCAGCAGCAACTCGATCTTGCAGTGGAACTGGGGCTAAACGTGGTGATCCATCAGCGCGACGCATGGGAGGAGACGCTTAGAATCATGCGGCCTTACACGGGGAAACTGCGCGGCGTTTTTCATTGCTTTGGCGGCTCGCTTGATGAGGCAAATGAAGTTCTCAATCTCGACCATCTCGTTTCGTTCACTGGAATTGTTACTTTCAAAAACGGCGTGGCTGTGCGAGAAGTTGCGGCACAAATCCCGCTCTGGAAATTCATGGTGGAGACCGATTGCCCATATCTGGCGCCTGTCCCTTTTCGCGGAAAACGCTCTGAACCAGCGTATACACGGATCGTGGCAGAAACGGTCGCCGTGGAGCGAGAAATCCCGCTGCAAGAGGTTGCCGAGGCGACCACCGAAACCGCGGAGCGGTTTTTTCAGTTCAATCGGACATGAACATGAATAATGCTAGGGCGCGACCATAGCTTGCTCGCCGTGGCGAGGGTGCACCGCAAATGCGCGACAAAATAGACGGTTTGGCGATCCGTTGCTACATCTTACTTCTCGCGCTTCTTCTCGCATCCTGCGCGGCCCCGGACACGAGACATCAGATTGTCGTCAGCACACGTGAGCAAAAACTCGCCCTTATTGATCGCGGCAACGTCCTGGCAACTTATCCAGTCTCTACGTCGAAGTTCGGCTTAGGCGATTGGCGCGGCAGCCGTTTCACGCCACTGGGTAAACTGGAGATCGCCCAAAAAGTCGGCGACAATGCGCCGCCCGGCGCAGTGTTCAAGGATCGGCGCCGCACCGGTGAAGTCGTCGCGCCGGATTCGCCCGGCCGCGACCCCATTGTCACGCGCATTCTCTGGCTGCGCGGCCTCGAGGCGCAAAATGCCAACGCGTTCTCCCGAGATATTTACATTCACGGCACGCCGGAGGAACGGCGCATCGGAACGCCTGCAAGCTATGGATGCATTCGGATGCGCTCGAGCGACATCATACAATTGTACGACATCGTAGGAACCGGCGCCGTGGTTACTATCGTGAACACGCCGCTTGCTGCTGCTGTTCCAAGCCTGGTGTCGGCTCATTCGATGGCTGACACTAATCCGGCGCCATTCGTGATGCGATAAGATCGTAATGCCGACAACCCTGTCTGCATTACTCGCAGGCAGGATTGCCTGCGTCACTCATGGCAGCTTGCCGAGATGCTCTCTCGGCGTCTCTCGCGACAGCAATGCCATGTCAGCATCCACCATCATTCGCACCAGTTCGTGGAAGCGTACCTTCGGTTCCCAACCCAGAGTCTTTCGCGCCTTCGAAGCGTCACCAACCAATATATCCACCTCTGCTGGACGCTCATACCGCGGATCGTGTTTGATGTATTGCTTCCAGTCCAGGTTGGCGTGGGCAAAAGCTGCTTCGACAAACTCGCGCACCGTGTGGGATTCGCCGGTAGCCAGCACGAAATCGTCGCCTTCGCCAACCTGCAAAATTCGCCAGATGCCTTCAACGTACTCAGGCGCAAAGCCCCAATCTCGCTTCGCGTCCAAATTGCCGAGGAACAATTCCTTTTGCAGCCCATGTTTGATCGCTGCAACAGCACGCGTGATTTTGCGAGTGACAAACGTTTCGCCGCGCCTCGGGCTTTCATGGTTGAACATGATGGCGTTGCTCGCGCAAAGGGCGTAGCTCTCCCGATAGTTAATGGTCGCCCAATATGAAAAAACCTTCGCGACACCATACGGACTGCGTGGCCAAAACGGTGTCCTCTCCGTCTGCGGCACCTGCTGCGCCCTGCCAAAGATTTCGCTGCTCGATGCCTGAAGAAAACGGGAACGCGATCCAGCTTCGCGAATTGCCTCTAAGATGCGGATGGTACCCACACCCGTGACGTCCGCCGTGTACTCAGGAATATCGAAGCTCACGCGTACGTGGCTTTGCGCCGCGAGATGATAAATTTCGTCCGGCTTCAAGCCGTAAAGAAGCTTCACGAGATTCACGGAATCGCTCATGTCTCCGTAATGCAGAAACAGTCGCACGCCGTTGATGTGGGGATCGGCGTAAAGATGGTCAATGCGCGAAGTGTTGAAGGTGCTGGCGCGGCGAATAATGCCATGGACTTCATAATCCTTCTCCAGAAGCAACTCGGCCAGATAGCTACCATCCTGACCGGTGATGCCGGTGATCAACGCGCGTTTCATCGGCCACAATTGTAGGGCGTTTCTGCGAAACGCCAACGCAAGAACATCAACCCGGCGTCCGCCGCGGCGGACGCCCTACAATTCCAGAGTGTCGGTTAGACCTCTGGCGGTGACACCATGATTCGCGCCAAAACAGCGCGTTGCGCACCGATCAGTGCTGCGATGCCTTCGCGTGCGAGGCCTAGCATCTCATCCAGCTGCGATCCCGAAAAGGTCGCTTCTTCACCAGATCCTTGCACTTCTACAAATTCGCCGTCCTCGGTAGCCACAAGATTGAAATCAACGGTGACGAGTTTGTCCTCTTCGTAATTAAGATCCAGTACGGCTTGCCCATCCAGAATACCGGCACTCACTGCGGCGAGCAATTTTTGCATTGGAGGGGCGTCGAGTTTTTTTTCCCTCACAAGTTTCCGGCAGGCAATGGCGAGGGCCAGACTGGCTCCTGTGAGTGCAGTGGTGCGTGTTCCTCCATCGGCTTGCAAGACATCGCAATCGACCCAGATCGTGCGCGGGCCGAGCTTCTCGAGATCGAGAACTGCTCGTAGCGAGCGACCGATCAAGCGCTGAATCTCTACACTGCGACCGTCGAGGCGACCTTTTGCGGCGTCGCGCGGCTTTCGCGTCTGCGTCGAATACGGAAGCATCGAATACTCAGCCGTAAGCCAGCCGCCAGTCACTCCCTGCTCTTTCATCCAGCGCGGCACCGCCTCTTCGATCGTGACGCCGCAGATCACGCGTGTTTGCCCTATCGAGACTAGCACCGAACCGCTTGCATGCGGCGCGACGTTCAGCTCAAAATCGATCGACCGAATTTCATTGGGGCCGCGGCCGTCATTTCGCTGCATCGCTGGGAACTTAGATGTAGCCGCGATTTGCGCGACGAAAGATTTTGCAACGTCGGATGGAATTCCGGTGCGAAGGATCCAGTCCCCACGGCAAGCGATCGCTGCTCAGCCCTGAGCAATCGCCTTGACGCACTGCGCTGCCCATCGTTGTTTAAGCGTTTCGAGTGAAAAATAGCGCTGACACCCAGACAGCGATTTGCATTGCCGGAGCGCACCGTTCAGGAACATCGATGCTCACAAGGCTATTGCACGCCTGTGGCCTCTACCTCGGTCCAAAAGACGAATTGATGCCTGCGCAGGCCGATAACCCCGATGGTTTTTGGGAGCACCTTGGATTCGTTGCGCTGAACGACGAATTGTTAAGCCAACTCGGCGGCGCATGGGATCTCCCACCGAAAAGTGACGAGAGCTTCGCACATGCGCAACTGGATCCTTTGCGCATGAAAGCCCGGCTGCTGATCGAAAGGTTCAATTCGGCAGGTCTCTGGGGCTGGAAAGATCCGCGCAATAGTTTGACGCTGCCTTTTTGGCACGACCTGCTGCCCGGCATGAAAACGCTCATCATGGTGCGCAATCCGTTGGAAGTCGCCCACTCCATGAAGGAGCGAAACGGAACTTCCTATTCGTTTGGCTTGCGGCTTTGGGAAATCTACAACCAGCGCTTGATCGAGACGGCTAGCAAGCAGGAGACGCTCGTTACTCACTATGAGTTATTTTTCCAAGACCCGGAATCGGAATTGCGCCGCATTACGCATTTCATTGGTCTGCCCGATGCAGCAGTAGAAAACGCAGCGAGACTGGTGAAAAAGCGAAGACGCCACACTCATTTCACGGTTGAGCACCTGATCGATGCCCGCGTCTCTCCGGAAGTAATCGACGTTTATCGTGCTTTGATTGCCGAGGCACCGCCGAGAGAAAGGACTAGAGGAACGCGAATGACGGATCCGCAGGCTGTGAAATCGGACGAACCAGATTTGCTTCCGGGCTCCGTGAGTCGGCTGAACGCCTCCGTTCCAGAAAGGATGGCTCAAATCGAGAATCTCTATCGCGAGCTCCTTGCGCAAGCGGAAACGCGTCATAAGACACAAGTTGAGGAACTCACCGCGCACCTTGCCAAAACCGAAGCGCGTCATAAGGCGCAACTCGAGGAACTCACCGCCCATGTTGAGCGCATGAATCAGCTTCTTCGGGATAAAAGCATTACCCTGGCCGAAAGCGAAGCGCAGGGAGAAGAACTGCGAAAGCGTTTGTGTCAACAGCTCAAGGCAGCCAAGAAGCTTTGTCAATTCTTGGACGACGCTGGCGACGCAGCAGCCCGGCTTCGCTCTTCCGCGCGCTGGCAACTTGCAAATCCTGTTGCTGCTCTGAAAGCAAAACTTCTTTCCTCACAGGATTCGTTAGGCTACGGGCATCTCGAAAAGGTCGTTTCGACTTACCAGAAGTGGCGAACCACACAGCCCGATGTTGCGGCCATTGACGACGAAATCCGGGCTTTGATTTCAGGTGCGTCGTCAGCGCCTATGGGAAGAGTAGCGCCCATCGAGCCTCCCGTGCCAACCCGTCCGATTGAGTTTCCAGCTCACGAGCAGGTCGAGGTTTCGATTATTATTCCTGTGTTCAATCAGTTACATTTCACGCAGGCCTGTCTGGCTTCGCTGCAGGAGCATCAGGGAACGGAACGCTTTGAGGTCATTGTGGTTGACGATTGCTCAACGGATGGCACAGCAGAGGCTCTTCCGCCGATACCAGGGGTCGTCTATCTGCGGAACGAGAGAAACTTGGGTTTCATTGCATCCTGCAACTTCGGCGCCGAGAAGGTGCGCGGGAATTACTTGGTTTTTCTAAATAATGACACGCTCGTCACTCCGGGCTGGTTAACCGCTTTGCTCGATACTTTCGCAGAAGAACCGCGAGCCGGTATTGTAGGTTCAAAGCTTGTTTACCCCGATGGCCGTTTGCAGGAGGCGGGCGGTATTATCTGGCGCGATGCGACCGGTTGGAATTACGGCAAGTTTGATGATCCAGAAAAACCCGAATACAATTATCTGCGCGAAGTTGATTATTGTTCAGCAGCAGCGCTGATGATTCCCAAATCGATATTCGCCAGCGTGGGGGGCTTCGACTCACGCTACGCGCCTGCCTACTATGAGGATACAGATCTGGCCTTCAAAGTTCGAGGGGCGGGTTATAAAGTTTTGTATCAGCCGCTGAGTGAGGTCATCCACTACGAAGGAGCAACCGGTGGAACCGATCTTTCAACCGGCACAAAGAAACATCAGGATATTAACCGCTCGACATTTGCGGAAAAATGGCGCGCCGAACTGACGAAAAAACCAGCAAATGGTGATTTAGCGGCCCTGCAACTGGCGCCACCCGACCGGAAGAACATTCTCGTGATCGACCATCACGTTCCCATGCCAGATAAGGACTCGGGATCAGTCCGAATGTTTCAAATTCTCAAGCTTCTCCATCAGCTTGGTCATCGCATCACTTTCATCCCCGACAATCTCGCATACGAACCTCCCTACACATGCGAGCTGCAGAAACGCGGTACCGAAGTGGTTTATCATCCTTATGTCAAAAAAGTGGGCGACTACCTCCTCGCGCACGGCCGCAGCCTCGATGCCGTTGTGCTAAGCCGATGCGATTTTGCCCGCAAACATATTGCAGACGTTCGACTGCACGCACCACAGAGCCGCATCATTTTTGACACTGTCGATCTTCACTACCTAAGGGAGAACAGCGAAGCGCGATTAACTCAGGACCCCGAGATGCGCCGCAAGGCACAGGAGAAACAACAGTTGGAGCATGAATTGATTGATCAGGCTGATGAAACCTGGGTAGTGAGCCCGGTCGAGCAGCAACTGCTCCGGGAGAAGTGGCCCCGCAAATCTGTTCAATTGGTTTCAAACATTGTCGATGTACCCGGATCAAAGACGCCGTTCGCGCTTCGGCGAGACTATCTTTTCATCGGCGGCTTCCAGCACAGACCAAACACCGATGCGATTCTGTTTTTTGTGCAGAAAATTTATCCTCTGGTGAGCGAGCATCTGCGCGATGCCAAATTCTATATCATCGGCGGCCACCCGCCGCCGGAAATCGTTGCATTAGCGACTAAGAGAATCATTGTGGCTGGATTGCAGAGAGATGTTCGTCCGTTTTTTGATAGCGTGAGACTATCCATTGCGCCGCTACGATTTGGAGCAGGCGTGAAAGGTAAGATCAATCAAAGCATGGCTTTTGGCGTGCCAGTCGTTGCAACTTCGCTTGCTATCGAGGGAATGGAACTGACCGCACGCCAAGAAATTCTCGTCGCTGATAAACCGGAAGACTTTGCGCGCGCACTAATCAAGCTTTACGAATCGGAAGAACTTTGGAGGCGACTCTCGGAGAACGGAATTAGAAAAACACGCGCGCTCTATTCTCCCGACGTGGCACGCAAGAAACTGGAGTTCTTATTCAGCGACGAACATCTGGGACGTTTAGAACGATCCGCAGATGTCCAGGAATCCGAGGTTGCCCTTGCAGTCAAAAACTGATCCTGGTTTTCACCAGTGAGCAATACAAAGCGAGCCGGACCGATTACTGGGAGAATCAGTGCGAGCCCGAATCCCCTTCTCTTTCGCCAAGGTTGCGCCGTCATTGCGTGGAAAACGAACGATCCCGCGGGAGGGGAGGTGCGCGTTTCGACCTCGCCCGGCGATGAAAAGCTGGTCAGCAAGACTAAGAAACAATCTGGCCAGGCGGAAATCTCGTGGATTGCAGGTTCGACGATATATGAGTTTCGCCTTTACGCTGGCAGCGACCCTGACACTTTGATTGATTCAGTGCGAGTTTGGCGGGACCTCAACGCCGCCTCTACAGCTTTGCGGGACCTCGCGAACGAAGCGCTGCGCGGGAACGTCGACATGGCAGAAATTTCGCGCTTTATCGCAGCCGTGATTCCTGCCTACCTGCAAACTGACAGATTCCGCGAGCTTTTTCCAGTGGTTCTGCATCAGTTGGCAAGCGATGCCACGCGCGGAAGCCTTGGCGCGAGCGAGCTTTCAAACTTCGTCGCAACTGTCATCCCGAAGTATCTCGATAATTCGATCGCAGGCAAAATCCTTGCAACACCGAACCCTGTCCCTTTCGCGGCGGAGCGCGTTTTGATAACATGGGGAACCAACGATCCCGGCGGAGGGGAAGTTCGTCTATTCACGTCTTCCGGCGAGGAAGAGCTCATCGCCCGGCAACCATCCGGGCAGATGGAAATCCCATGGATCAGTGGTTCGATGGAGTATGAGTTTCGCCTTTACGCCAGTAGCCGGCCCGATATGCCCATTGATTCGGTAAAGGTCAAACGCGACCTCGGTTCCACGCCGGTCGTGATGCGTGAAATTGCGGACGAAGTGACCAGAGGAAACATCGACATGATGGAGCTTTCGCAATTCATCGCGACGGTCATGCCTCGTTGCCTGCACGGCGGGAAATTTCAGGAGATATTCCCTGTCTGGGAACGGCATGGCTTCCATGTGACACCAGTGCACTTCTATCAACCTATTCCTGACACTCAGAACTTGTCCGATATGCTCTGGAATCGGCCGAGTGAACTAGTGGGCATCGACATGAACGACTCGGTGCAGCTCGATCTGCTGCGAAGGCATTTTCCAAAATTCCGGAGCGAATATGAGCAGATTCCAATCCAACCGACCGGTGAACAGGATAGTTTTCATCTCAATAACAGGCTCTTCGGTGGCACGGACGCCCTGGTGGCTTACTGCATGGTCCGCCAATTTCAGCCGGAGTTGATCATCGAAGTCGGCGGCGGCTTTTCTTCTCTGCTTTTGGGCCAGGCAGCCGCGAAAAACAATAACTCGGCTCTCATCTGCATCGAACCGTTCCCTCAAGAATTTCTCAAGCACGGCTTTCGCGGGTTGCATTCGCTGATCGAGAAAAAGGTGGAAGATGTGGATCTTGATTTCTTTTCACAACTCGGTCCTGGCGACGTTCTTTTTATCGACAGTTCTCACACGGTTAAAATTGGCGGGGACGTCAATTACCTATTCTTGGAAGTCCTGCCGCGTCTCAAGCCAGGGGTCGTCGTGCACGTCCACGATATCTTTTTGCCTTTCGAGTATCGGCGCGATTGGGTGAAGGAGGAATTCCTGTTTTGGACCGAGCAGTACCTGTTGCAAGCGTTCTTGACCTTTAATTCTGAGTTCGAGGTGCTCATGGCCAATGGTTACCTGGGCCACCGCTACATGGAAGATCTCAAAGCTACCTTTGCGAATTCACCGTGGTGGGGTGGAGGTAGTTTCTGGATGCGCCGAAAGCCTCGGCGTTAATTGGCTCAATCAAACGGGCGAAGCACTCGGACAAAGTTGAAATGGCCATGAACAGACGCCTTGTAGACCTTGAAAAAAATACGATTTGCCGAGAAACGGCCGGACAGCTGGGGTAGCTGGTTAACGTGTAAACTCACAAGCAGGCGGGGAGCAAACTGCGTGTGCAAAATCGGGCCGCCCGTCACGGCCCAGAGGCACGATTGCCAGTCCCCTCACCAGAGGGCGCAAGGCTTGTTCTCGATCTTCAACCTCTTGTGGAACGACGACTCCGATAAAGACGAGTGGCCGGTCGGCAAAAGCAGCGGGAATCTCTTCCGCGAAAACAAACTCAAAGCGTGAAAGCCTGACCAGCGTACGCGCATAGGGCTTGGGCTTAAGCATCGGATATGGCAGAGTCTCGTCAGGTGAAACGTAATAGTCATAGTAAAAGCCTTCGATCTCCACGATATAGTCACCAACGTTAGGAACACCTTTCCCTCCCTGATAGATTGGACGCTGCCAGTAATCTTCAGGCAGAATAGAAAATGGGGAACGCTGCAAGCGTTGGAGGATCGACACTTTTTCCGGAATCGTTAGGCCACGCCCCAAGGACCATCCCGGGCTTGATTGCGTTTTGCCTTTTTCTCCGTACTGGGAGGCGGATAGCGCGATCAGGCGCGCACCGCTGACCAAAAAAAATCCCAGTGTTACAATAACAAGAAGCAGGCAGGACCGCCGCGAAAGCAAAGATAGAGCGTTTTGGAACGAGCTCGTTTCGTCCTTCTCACTTCCCGCAGCACCAGCTTGCTTGGGCTCGCCGGCAAGCCGGCGAGATAAGGTCTCCGCAGGAAACCAGACCGCAGCAAGAAAATAGAGCACAAATAACCAATCGGTCATCAGAATCGCACGAAACAAAACTGTATTTGCAAAAATCGCGCTGCCGAGAACAGCAGCCGCCAAAGTTCCTGCCAGAATCAGGTTTGGCATCCTGCGGCCTGCTCTCCAGGTGAAAACAACTCCTGACAATACGGGCACAAACGTCGCCCAAGGCGGCAGGATCTGATAGAGCACAACCAGTCCGATTGAAATCAATAGAAAGAGTAAATTAGATGGCGCGAAGGGCCCGTCTCTTCGCAGCAGCCACACGAGGAACGTGAAGGCCAGTAAATAAAAGAGAAACACTCTCTGCCCCTGAGCGGCGCTGGAAAACCAGTTTGCGTACCGGTTCATGGCCCGACTTCGTGGCCCGAACGTGTTTGCATATTCCCAAAGCGCCGCCCCGACATTGCGAAGATAGAAACCAGGATCGGTTTTTACATTCTCAACAGCGCGATCAATAAAATAGCGATACCGGTCACCAACTGTATTTGGAATGCCCGCTGCGTCTGCGTCCTTGCGTACGGCTGGAGTCCACTGCTTATAACGAGGCGATGTAGCTGAGTAGATCGCTTCGCCAATATTATCCGACAAGCTGACGATACCGTACAAGCGCTCCTGCCGAATGAGCCATGGAGCCATGACACAGAAAAAACCGAAAAGCATTAGTAACGCGCGTATGGCGGCAGCCTTAGGCGTTCGTTCTCGCCACCCCACGAGCAAAATCAATGCGATGTAAAACGGCAGCGTGAACACGGTAAGAGTACGGGTGAGATTACTTAAGCCGATAAGAAGACCTGATAAGAAGAACATCGCAGCCTGCCGGTCCTTGAAAGCGAGCAGAACGGCGTAAACCGAACCAACAAAAAAGAGAAGCCCTAAGGGCTCAGTCCCTGCCTGTGGGGTCTGGATCAATTGCGTGGGATCGATCGCGAAAAACAAGCCCGCGCCAAATGCGCAGAGCCGATTAAAAACCAATGCGCCGCAAAGATAGATCAACGCCGCCGTAGCACCTCCAATTACGATGTTAAGAGCAGTCACTGCTCCCAGGGAAAATCCAGTCCACGTATAGAGGCAGGCCAGGGCAATCGAGTAAAAAGGCCGAATGGCAGGTTGTTGTGCCGGCGGAATTCCGTAGCCTTTAGCGATATTGATCGCCTTGAACGTGTAGGAGGATCCATCCGAGATCGGCGAGCCATGGTAAATGAAAAATCCGGTCGGGTGAGGATTCCAGAGATGGAATTCCCAGCGTATGGCCATGGCCGTAACAAGAATCGCTAAGGTTACAAACCACTGGTTTCGCAATAGACGTCGCAAACCCTCGAGGAGCGGACCGCATGAAGAGGACGCAGTCATCCTACAACGTTACAATTTTCTGTTCCCTCGCGGTCAATTGAACTCGGCAGAAACGCGATCACACAATTCGGCTTTGCGACAGACCGTGGCAAAGAGACGCCAATTCATCAACAGAAAGCTCTCAGCACGCCCCTTGTAGCAGCGCCTCACCTTGGGCCTCGTTGGGGATTTGCGACGCGCGCGCAAAATTCAGGTGCCAGTGTCGGTGACATCGAGGAGGCGGGGCGTTTGACCTGTATCGCATCATGGCGGCGCGTATCATCGTCGGTTTCAGGTAACCCAAATCAATAAGCAACGTGTTCAAGTCCTCCAGGAAATCTACTAATCCTGTATCATGCGGATCGAAGTGATCATGTAAATATTATCGCGATAGGAACCCATACGTGCGCCGATGCGTGATTCGGCTTACTTGCGTCCCTCAACGCCTTTTTAATCGTCGGAATAAAAGCAGTTCACTCTCATTTTCCAGTCGTTTTCAGATTAATTGATCGCTACGATGTCACGAAATCCGAAGAACCCAGCGTGACTGTTTCTCCCTCGATCCTAAGCGGTTCTCAAAGGTTCAACCCGCGGCCCCGACTTAGATCAAGCTCCACTTTTTACCTCGACTCAGGATCTGGTCAAAAATCGATCCACTCTCACCCTTTGATCCGCTGCATGCGCTCCTGGCCTTGCGAATCAGATAGAGGAAGTTCCAAACGCGAATTTCAGAGATTAACGGTGTCGAGCCCATCAGCATGATTTGCTCGAACAGAGATTCGACAAAGCGTGGCGTTTGGAACGAGGAGCGTCTGGTGATTGGTACCGGGGTATGTGGGCCCAGCTCCAGTCCTCAATCAAGTAGATACCGCCGGGCTGCAGCAACGGGAACAGAATTTCAAAGGACGCCTTCGTTTGTCCGTAAGTGTGGGACGCATCGTCAACCACCAGATCGAGCTCATTCGCAAGTTCATTCCGAACGATATGCCCCAAAACTTCCCCATCGGACTGCGATGTAGAAAAGTGCACAAACCGGCCTTCCTTATCGGCAACATAGTGACATAACGCTTCCACAGGGTCTCGACTAATGTCCACAGCCGACATTCGCCGGGGCTTAAATAATTTGTCCAGCAACACGTAACTGCCTCCCTGGAAAATCCCCAATTCGAGAATTGACCGCGGCGAAAAGACAGAGGTCAGATCCTCGTAAAGGCGCAGATACGGCTCGTTTTTGGCAATAGTGAAGGCCTCTGAGGTAGACGGACGCTGGTCTTTTGGCGGCACATGACCTCCAACCACAAAATTTTCACCTCTGAAGGAAAAACGTCCCTCAGGGCCAATTGCAATCCCATTCATAAAATCATATCATGTGCAGAAGTAAGAAGCTGCACAAGCGCCGCGAAGACTCAGCGCAAGCGAAAAATGCAGAGTAGGATAAACGGGCCAGTTTTTGTTGTCGGTTCACCCCGTTCTGGAAGCAGCATCCATACCTGGTGTTTGTGTCAGCATCCAAACATATTCCCCAGAGGCGCTTGGGTTATGGCACGCCACGGTTGTTGAAGTCGTTGCTCTGAATAGAATGGATACAAACCGCTTGATCGCGATTTCCGCTGCAGAAAGGAAGCCGTAGTGCTTGACTACCTCGATAAGATGGACCACGGGTTGGCGCAATTCGGGCTCCGATGCAGTTGCTCGTCCAGTCGTATCTCCATTAAACCGAAATCGGAGAGTCGTCAGTGGGTTTACTTTAAACTATACGTAAGTTATGCCGGTTTCCGTACTTCCCAGCGCTGTGACACACGAAAGACAAACGTCATTGTCTCGGGTACACAGTGATCTGACGTTACGGCACCTTTCGGGGCGAGAACGTTTTACACTTGCTGCGATAACATTACTCGCCTTGCTAGTGCGCGCCTGGCTTCAACGCGGCCGACTATTTTGGGGCGATGAAATAGGCACGCTCAATTACATCAAAGCAAGCCCGGGATATCTCTTGAGTCACTTTACCTCGCATCTCACGATGAATTATTTCATTCTGGCGGAAAAGTGGATCGCCTGGCTTTTTGGAGCGACAGATTGGCGGCTGACTCTGCTGCCGCTGGCAGGGGCTGTTGCAACAATCCCGTTAACTGCTTCGCTCGCGCTAAAATTCACAGGTTCCACGCGCACTGCGTTGATTGCCGGGGCCTTGGCTGCATTCAATCCGTTCCTGATTTATTGGGGACCAATGATCCGCTCTTATTCGTTGCTGGTGGCTTTTAGCCTACTGGCAATTAATGAATTCTTCCATTGGTATCAGCAGCGCAATTGGTGGAGCGGCGGGCGATGTGCCGCTGCCGTGTTACTGCTGCTACTTGTGCATATCAACGGCGTTTACACAGTCGCGTTCCTCATACTATTGCTTGCGATCGAAATCGCTTCCCGCGGTTGGTCTAACGGCCGAAAGTTTCTCTGGGAATCCAGGACTCTTTGGATCCCCTTGGTTGGGACGGCGGTAATAATCGCTGTCGCCTACTGGCGTCTACTGCCCGACATTGCGAAGGTTGCCGGACAGTGGGGAACCGCGCCTCCGCCAACGAGCATGGGATATCTTCCGGAGCTTTTCAGCTTGTACATGGGGGCGGGTTACTTGGCCTTTGTCATAGCTCCGCTACTGCTCGCCGGTGTTTGGTCGGGTACACAAGCGCAACGGCCGCTTCTTCTCCTGTGCCTGGCGATCATTCTAGGCCCTGTTCTTATGTCCCTGCAGGGGGTCTCGGTTTATCCCAACGAACCTCGCTACTTAATTTTTTCTGTGCCCTTGCTGCTCATCTTACTGGCGGAGGGCATCGATTGGCTTGCGAGACATGTTCGGATGCCGCGAGGCGCCGCCGTAATAGCGTGGGGTCTTACTGCACTAATTGTCCTGGGCTGGACGCCCGTTGTCCTCCACGCACAGCATGCTGCAAAATGGTATCTTGTTTACGTGCGCGTGGCTAAATTTCTGCATGCAGAATTACGGAAGGGAGACGTCGTCGTTGCGCGATGGGGTGACAGGTTCACATTGTCTCAGTTCTTCCGCAACGCGAATACCCTTATCTTGATGCCGGATAATTATCTTACCAAATTTGCGACCCAGCTCGATACCCCCACAGGAGGTCGCGTGTTTTACGTAACATCACCAGGCGGTTTAAAGGGCCGTAAGGCGCGGATCCAAGATTTCGGGCAACTGGAAGTTGCAATCCATAGCGGTGACACCACGCGAGCATTGCTTCAGGAATGGCGAGAAGATCTGTTGCTGCGGACTGCGGGACGTGTCGCTGCGCCTTTCCACCACGATTATCAACTACTCGCACTGATGGAAGAGCTGCTACCCTCTGGCCAATCGCCTGACCACTGGCGGTACCTCGCCGAACGTTGTGCCGCGCCTAGTGCCACCCAACGTTCTCTTCATCCACCACTGCTATTCCCGTAAATCGCACCGCTAAATCCAGCATGACCAATACAATTGAACTGAGCATTCTAATGCCTTGTCTCAACGAGGCGGAGACGCTTGCAGCATGTATCGAGAAAGCCCGACTGGGTATCGAACGCTCCGGCATGTGTGGCGAGATTCTCGTAGCGGACAACGGCAGCCAGGATGCTTCAGTGCAAATTGCCGAAGAATTTGGCGCGCGCGTTGTTCATGTAGGGAAAAAAGGATACGGCAACGCGCTGGCGGGTGGCATTCAGGCCGCGTCCGGAAGATGGATTGTCATGGGCGACGCCGATCAGAGTTATGATTTCTCAGAGACGGATCGCTTCGTCAAAAAATTCCGAGAAGGCTTTGAACTCGTCATGGGTTGCCGCCTGCCGAGTGGCGGCGGGAGAATCATGCCGGGTGCGATGCCGTTCTCACATCGCTGGCTGGGAAATCCACTCTTCTCACAAATGGCGCGCCATATGTTCGCTGTGCCTATTCACGATGTTTATTGCGGCCTGCGCGGATTCACACGGGAACTGTACGATCGATTAGACCTTCGGTGCGAAGGAATGGAATTTGCCACCGAGATGATCATCAAAGCTAGTTTACACGGCGCGCGAATCTCGGAGATTCCTATTACCCTCCATCCGGATGGCCGCAAGACACAGGCGCCGCACCTTCGAACCGTGCGTGATGGCTGGCGCACTCTCCGCTTCTTCCTTGTGTTTAGCCCGCGTTGGCTCTTTCTTGCACCGGGTTTTGTTTTGGTTTTGCTCGGACTGGCTGGTTACGCCGTGGCGTTGCCGGGGTTGAAAATCGCTGGTGTGACGTTCGATGCACACACACTTTTGTTTTCCAGCCTCGCGATTCTAATGGGCTATCAATCGGTTCTGTTTGCCATCTGTGCCAAGACCTTTGCCATCAATGAAGGTTTGCTGCCCAAGGATCCTCGCGTCGACCGCTTTTCCCAAGTGATTTATTTGGAACGCGGCCTGGCGATCGGCGCACTGGCTTTGTTGGCTGGTGTCATTTTGTTGGGTGCGGCGGTGTTGCAGTGGAAATCCGCACACTTCGGCCGCCTCGATTACGCCGTCACCATGCGTTGGGTCATCCCCGGTGCGACACTAACCGCGTTGGGATTTCAAACCATACTCTCAAGTTTTTTTGTAAGTATTTTGGGGATGAAACATCGCGTATGACTCAGGCTCCCAGAGAGGCGAAGTCGGAATTTGATGCGTTTGCTCTAGAATACGACGCTGCACTTGTTCAGGGAATTTCGATTTCGGGAGAGGACAAGAATTATTTTGCACGCGGTCGAGTCGCCTGGCTGGCTCGTTGTCTCTCGCACCTAAAGGAACACCCACGCGCAGTGATGGATTTCGGGTGCGGCACGGGCTCTTCCATCCCATTTTTGTTAAACCAACTCATGGCGGACTCGTTACTAGCTGTGGATATCTCTCTCGAATCACTGGCTGTCGCGAAGCGCTCGCACGGCAGTCCCGGAGTCCGGTTTGTGTCCTTGGCAGAACAACTGCCTGCCGAACGCGTCGATCTGGCATTTTGCAACGGGGTCTTCCACCATATTCCGGTGATTGATCGGCTCACCACGATGAAGAGAATCTATTCTTCTTTGCGTCCTGGTGGCCTGTTCGCATTCTGGGAAAACAACCCTTGGAACCCCGCTACTCATTACGTCATGGCCCGCATTCCGTTTGACAGGAATGCTGTTACTCTTTCGCCGTCGGCCGGCCGCCGTCTCTTGCGCGAAGGTGGATTCGAAATAATTCAGACAGATTTCTTGTTTTTCTTTCCCAGGTACCTGCGCTGGCTGCGCTCCTTGGAACCCCGCCTAACTCGTCTGCCACTGGGCGCCCAGTATCAAATCCTTTGCCGGAAACCTAAAGCACTTGGACAAGCAGTTCCCTGAAGCTGGCCCTTTCTCCGGTCTTGAAAAAGAGACCCTATTTTATTCCTCGATCCCGTGCCTGAGAAATAGGTTCACAGTTCCCAGAATTAGCCAATCACTTCGCCCAAGTCATCACCGGCAAGTCTTGGCGTCACGGTCGGTGGCGCGGACACAAAATTCAGGTGTCCAATGGCGATAACAGCTAGGCGGAGGCGCATGCTGCTTGCGTCGCGCCATTGCTCCATAAATCATGGTCGGTTTCAAGTAGCCCAAGTCTATGAGCAGGCTATTCAGGTGCTCGAGGAAATCTATGAATCCCGTATCATGCGGATTGTCGACCTTCAGATTATGTCCGAAACCACGCTCAATAAATATGTCCGGCAGATTTCCAAAACCCAGAAAACCGCGGAAGGTAAATTTTTCAACAAGCAATGGCAGAATGTCCTGAGCACGAATTCCTTCGAATCCTGTCTTGGAGCAATCCCAGTTATCATACTCCTTCTCCACTCGTTTTAACTGGTGGTTGGTCTTGTAATGATCGGGAATGAACTTCCAAATAGCTTGAATAATCTCCAGCGCCTCCGGCCAGCGCATATGGCCATTCCGACCGATCATGTCGGTAGTCAGAAAAACACCATCCTGCTCCAAACCTTCATGGACTGCATCGAAGAGGTGTTCCAACTCCAGCACGTGATGGAGGGTGTCCTTGGCAATAGCGACGGAATATTTCCCGGTGGCCACCCACGTATTGAGGTCCCCTTGGGTAAGCATTAGATACTTCTCAACTCCTTCTGCCGACGCACTTGCACGCGCCCGATCAAATCGCAAAGGCGATAACTCAATTGCCTCAATTACAAAATCGGTTTCTCCCATTTCCAAGAGTTTTTTGATCAGCAAGATCTCGTGCACACAATCGCCTGCCCCCAGGCTCACGATCCGCCGGCCGGCACCCGGCTGGCGCAAGGCCTCCGCTGCATACTGTGCGTAGAAAAGGAGAGCGTTGTTAACGCCGAAAACTTCAGCAATACGCGGCCGAATGTGCTTATTGATCCAATAATGGTAGATCGGCCCAAGCTGAATCAGGCCTTCTGGATTAGCATACTGCGCGATTTGGGCGCGAATGCGGTTTTCGTAATCCGGCTCTTTGGAGTCAGGCATCTTCAAAAAACTTGGAGAAGGGACTGCCCGCAAAATAGGAGCGGAGTTCGTCGAAGTTAGCGATCACCTTACGCAAATCATCGCAACCGAGCTTCTGGGTCGTGGTGGTGAGTTCTCGCCGCGGCACTCCCATGAAGTCCAGGAGGGATTGGAGCTTCTCGGAACCAGGAGTAATCATCTCCTCGTATGAAATCCGAAAACCGGGATGCTGCGCAAACAGTTCTGCAAATTCCCTTTCTCGATCCAGAACAGTTTCGAAATTTTTCTGGCACTTGTGCGGCTTGAGCACTACCGACTGGATCTCAGGTACTGTCTGGCCGTGAATGGCCCATGTGACTCGAGTCACATTGTTCGCGATATAGTGTGAAAGATAACGGCGAAGTAAGTTGTCGCGCCGCAAATGGATGATCCGGAAGTCCGCGTCGTTAACAATCTCGTCGCGTAACACCTTATACTCAGGCAGTATCAATTCATCGTGTTTTAGCTTAAAGCAGACAGCCTTTTTTCCCTGTAGATCAAGCACTATCTTGTACAGGAATTTGATTGGATCGCGGTCTCTCACCGCAGCCATACGCTCGGCAAAATCCGGTTCCTGACGGCGCTTGATTAAGTAAGTGCCTGTAATTCCACCAAGCGTACCCGAAGAAAACACTTCATCATGCGAGATGATGTCCGGATGGGAGCGCAGAAGGTGAACCAGCATCGTGCTGCCACTCCTGGCGGGACAAGTAATCAAGTAAATATTATCGCGATATGAACCCATACGTGCGCCGATACGTGATTCGGCCTACTTGCGTACCTCAACGGCCTTTCAATCGTCGGAATAAAAGCAGTTCACTCTCATTTTCCAGTCGTTTTCAGATTGATTAATCGACATGATGTCAGGTCTGACCGAATTCGTAAAACTCAGCGTGACGCCTTTCCCTCGATTCAAGACGGTTCTCGAACGTTCAATGCGCGGTCCGGCTCAGATTAAACTCCACCTTTTATCTCGGCTCAGAATCCGGTCAAAAATAAATCCACTCTCACCCTTTGATCCGCTAAATGCGCTCTTGGCTTTGCGGATCAGATAGAGGAAATTCCAAACGCGAATTTCAGCGATTAACGACGTAGAACCCATCAGCATGATTTGCTCGAACAGGAGGTTGGACAAAGCGTGGCGTTTGGAAAAGGGAGCGTCTAGCGATTGGTACCGGGGCATGTGGGCCCAGCTCCAGTCCTCAATCAAGTAGATACCGCCGGGCTGAAGCAACGAGAAGAGAATTTCAAAGGACGCCTTCGTTTGTTCGTAAGTGTGGGACGCATCATCAACCACCAAATCGAGCTCGTTTGCAAGTTCATTCCGAACAACATACTCCAAAACTTCCCCATTGGACTGCGAGGTGGAAAAGTGCACAAACTGGCCCTCCTTGTCTGCAACATAGTGACCCAGAGGAGTCACAGGTTCTCGATTAATGTCCACAGCCGACATTCGCCGCGGCTTAAATAATTTGTCCAGCAAGTCGATAGCCGCGGTTCCTTCACAGTGACGGTGATCACAAAATTTTCACCTCCGAAGGAAAAACGTCCCTCAGGGCCAATTGCAATTCGATTCATAAAATCATATCATGTGCAGAAGTAGGAAGCTGTACAAGCGCCGCAAAGATTCCGGCTAAGCGAAAAAATGCAGAATAAGGTAAGCAGGCCAGTTTTTGTTGTCGGTTCACCCCGTTCTGGAACCAGCATCCTTACCTGGTGTTTGGGTCAGCATCCAAACATATTCGCCGTGCCAGAGTCGAACTGGATGGGAGACTTCGTCGCCAACGCTGCGGTCGTCCACCAAGTCGGAGCGGCGCGCGGCCATCTAAGCATCCTGAGCGCCATGGATATTTCGCGCGATGAGCTCCTTGCTAATTTTGGTCGAACCATAAACGATCTAATTCTTTCCCACCGGCTAGATCTGGAGAGAACACGCGCCGCGATCCCCTCGCTTCCCGAGTTCATGAGGCGCTCGCTTCCTGGGGCTAAGATGCGCTGGGTAGACGGCACCCCGGAGTACTCGTTTCATATTTACGCCCTGAAAAAGCTTTTTCCGGAGGCGATGTTTATCCATGTCCTGCGCGACGTGCGCGACGTGGTCCGTTCAATGCTTAACTTCTATCGCCTTGCGGGGGTTCAGTTGGTCGCAAATGAAGAGGAGGCCTATAGGTATTGGCTGCGTACGGTCAAGGCGTGCGTACAGGCTGAACGGGCTTACGGTTCGAACGTCGTTCGTCGTTTTCCCTATAATGCTTTGATTGATCACCCGGAGCCTGCGATCCGCTCCATTCTGGACTTTGTTGGCGAGCCATTTTACGCGCGATGTCTTGAGCCGCTCAGCTGCCAAATCAATAGCTCGGATGTACCGCCCGATTTTGTGGCTGAAGCCCCTGCCACGGATCGCCGGATTGTTGAGGAGGCTACGAACCTCTACATAGAGTTACAGAACGTCCCCGAGCTGACTGAGTCGTCCTCGGTCGCCGCTGAGGAAATGGCAGCTGAGTTTGCCCGAAGGGTGCAACACGTGGCGACCGTCGAAGACCAGCTTCGAAATGCGGTGCAAACCATTAGAACCTTGGAGAAGCAATGCCCCAAGGAAAACATAAGGGATGAGGCGTTGCTCTAGAAATTGGTGTCGACGATTCTCACTTCTCCGGGTGACGCGAACAGAGGTAGAACCCGACAGGATTCCACGTTGCATCGGGTTTGACAGATTATGGCTAGTCTGCGCCGTCTTTCACACTGGATTCTCTACCGCAAGGGAGCCTTAATCGCTGCCTGCCTCCTTCTTGTAGCAGTCGTAGGCTATATTGACTACGTTACGGGATACGAGCGCCCGCTCCTTCTCTTTTATCTGTTGCCAATTTCCCTGGCCGTATGGTTTGGCAACTTGCTATTCGGACTGAGTATTGCCGTCCTTGCCATCGTAGCGTGGATGTGGTCGGATTTGGCGGCTGGCATCCCCGCTCTCGGGTTCTGGAATGTGGGAATGGCTTTCACCTCCTTCGCGCTTTTTGCCGGCATGTTATCAAAGCTACGAACGCTTGTGCGCGAACTGGATAGGCGGGTGTTGGAACGGACGGCAGCCCTGCAGCGCGAGGTTGCTGAACGGCAACGACTTGATCGGGAGATTGCGCAGGTGGCGGATCGCGAGCGGCACCGGTTGGGCCAGGAACTACATGATAGCCTGGGTCAACATCTAACCGGCACCGCACTTGCCGCTCAAGTATTAAAGGAAAAGCTCGCGCTCAGGTCGGCGTCGGAAACAGCGGAGGCAGAAAAGCTGGTTCGTTACGCGGAAGAAGGGATTGACCTGACCCGTAATCTGGCGCGCGGGTTCTTCTCGCCGGAACTGGATGCGGACGGCCTGACGGTCGCCCTTCAAGGGATTGCGGAGAACATCACCGAGCGCTTTGGCATCGAATGTGTTTTCGAAGGAGAAGAGTCACTGCGAATCCCCGACTCTGTAATTGCGACTCAGCTGTATCGGATCGCCCAGGAAGCGGTAACCAACTCAATCAAGCACGCTGGTGCGCAGCAAATTACCATTCGGCTCGCGATGAACCGCTCCGAACTTTCCCTCGCGATTAGCGATGATGGAATCGGATTCCCCGAAAGATTGTCTAGATCGGAAGGGCTCGGCTTGCAATTGATGCGGCACGGGGCATCCCTCGCAGGCGCGAGTTTCGATGTTCGACGGAATGGCCAGCGCGGTACGATCGTAACGTGTAAATTGAACCTGCAAGACGGAACTGACCGGAATTAATATTATGGATTCAACTTCCAAGACAAGTGAGGCACGCAAAAGCCGTATTTTTCTTATCGACGATCATCCACTGGTACGCGAGGGGCTCGCCAATCTCATCAATGGACAGAATGATCTAATTGTCTGCGGTGAAGCGGAAGATTCCGCTGGAGCCATAACCGGAATTGCAAAGACGCGACCCGACGTCGCTCTTGTGGATATTTCGCTGAAGAATGAATCTGGCTTGGAATTGGTCAAGAACCTCGAGAGCCAATTTCCGCTTGTCGCCATGATCGTGCTTTCGATGCACGAGGAAGCCCTTTATGCCGAACGCGCCTTGCGCGCTGGCGCACGCGGTTACGTCATGAAGCGAGAGAGCACCAAAAGCGTCCTCGCGTCCATTCGCAGAGTAATGGAGGGCGGCGTTTATGTCAGTGAAAGGGTCGTTAACAGCATGGCTCGCCGATTTAGCTCATCGCCTAAGGGAACCGAGAGCTCTCCGGTGGAACGTTTAAGCGATCGCGAGCTGGAAATATTTCGGCTCCTTGGCCAGGGACGCACTACCGCGCAGATTGCTGAGGATTTGCATTTGAGTTTGAAAACTGTCCAAGCTTACTGTGCGCGCGCGAAGGAAAAATTCGGCGTTAGTTCTCTGGGCGAGCTTCTCCGTGCCGCAATTCGCTGGGAAGATGCGACTCATCTAAAATAGACCGTTCCTGTCAAAGGGCGAAATTTGAGCGTAGGACCTAATCCTACGAAAAGACTCGGAAGCATCTGTCTGTGATAGCCCGCAGCCTTGCACGAGTGTTCCAGCTGTGAACCTACTATCACCTAGCCGGTCTCAGCAGGCCTCAAAAATTTCTCAAGCGCTCGTCAAATTTTTAGTCGAACCCAACCCTTCGCGCCCCCTTGCCGAACACGCCAGCAAGCCCTCCGTCAAATCAAGCAACGCCCGAGCGAAGACATCATCACTGCGGGAGCTTGCGCTTGCTAAGGAGCAAGAGCTTTGGAAGACGAAGTTGGCACACCGTCCCAAGCCATTTTGGTACCCGTATGCTACGCTCCGAAATCTTCCCGTGTTGGAGCGACTCCTGACCAAAAGCGGACTTGATCTGATGGGACTATGTCGAGGCGAGTATGGCAGAATTGCGGACATCGGCGCAGCTGATGGAGATCTCGCCTTTTTTTTGGAGAAACTGGGCCTCTCGGTAGACGTCGTCGACAACGAAGACACAAATTTCAATAAGCTAGAGGGAGCTCGAATTCTTAAGAAGGCATTAAACTCATCGGTCACTATCCGTTCCATCGATTTGGACTCGCGATCCCAACTCTTTACAGAAAGGTACGATGTCGTCTTTCTACTTGGCGTTCTCTATCACTTAAAAAACCCCTTCTCCATTCTCGAAAGACTGTCTCAGGTAACGAGATATTGTTTTTTGAGCACGCGGATCGCCCGACAAACTACCGACGGCTCGCCGTTATCAAAGTACCCTCTTGCGTACTTACTGGGACCAGAGGAATGCAACGACGACAGCACGAACTTCTGGATTTTCTCAGAAGAGGGGCTTAAGCGACTGATCCACCGCACGGGTTGGAATATATTGGCATTCACAACAATTGGCGATACGAACAGCTCAACGCCGGCCGATCCAAATCATGATGAGCGCGCCGTCTGCGTTCTAAAAAGCAACGCGCTAATCGAAATCAGTGCCTTTCCAAATCCTGTGCCCGCCTGTGAAAAGATGGGCACAACAACGATTCGGTGGGACACTGCTAACGCGGGCGACGGAAAAGTCTACGTCTCCACCAACGGACAAGAAGAGTCTCTTTTCTCAGGTGGACGCCAGGGCGTCGCTACGGCCGACTGGATCCAGGCAGGATCCACTTATGAGTTCCGCCTTTATGATTCAAGTCACGCTCGCCTGCTCGACAAAGTCAGCGTTACCCAAGCGAGACCATGATCGCGCAACAAAAAGGTCGCATCCTGCCTTTTTCATAACAGCGCCTTTGCAGAAGCGTTATCAAAACTCCATCTAGCCTTATTTTTTTGTCGGCGCTGCGTATCTCTCATCTGATTTTGCATCTGATTTGACTGAGGGAATTACAAAAACGCCCTTCAGAAGAGCATCGCCAGCGAAGTAGTGAATCAGAGCAGGTCCTTCGATCAAAACTCGACGCATTCAGGCTTGCCAATGACTAACGATTTTCGACGAAATATGCGGAGTAAACAGTTAAATTTAGATGCTTATGACACCGGCAAGATCAAGTTCCGTTATCTGGAGATATATGACCCAATTCTGGTCCCTTGGATCGGCAAAGCAATCACGCTTCTTGAAATTGGTGTCTATCGTGGAGGTTCACTAAAATTATGGTGCGACTATTTCCCTCGCGGAGCCGTGGTTGGAATCGATCGAAAACTGCCACAACACTTTCACCTTGGAGAGCGTATTCAGATTTTCGAGGGCAGCCAGGCAGATAAGAAGTTTCTGTCGAAAGTCGCAAATGAGACCGCTCCGGGCGGATTTGACATTGTCATAGACGATGCCTCGCATATCGGCGAACTGACCAGAACGACATTCTGGCATCTGTTCGATCATCATCTGAAGCCAGGTGGGTTGTACGCGATTGAAGATTGGGGCACCGGCTACCTGGATGATTTTTCCGACGGCAAAACGTTCGATCCGAAGCCTTCGATCCTGGGTGGCGTTCAGTCAGTGCTAGCGCAACGTTTTAGCAAGCGGATTAAGGTACCTGTCCCCTGTCATTCCTATGGGATGGTCGGATTCATTAAGGAATTAGTAGACGAACAAGGGGCTGCCAGCATCGCGATGGGTCACAAAGCCGATTGGCGAAGATCAAAGTTCAAGAATTTGCTTATTACACCGCGCATCGTTTTCGTCACCAAAGCCGCGTCCACTCTTACCGCTTTCCCAAATCCGGTTCCTGCTGGCGATGGAGTGGGCAAAACAATGATTTCGTGGAACGTGGCTAACGCTATCGCTGGAAAAGTTTACGTTTCCATCGATGACCACCAAGAGTTATTGTTCGCATCCGCACAACAAGGGCTCGCTGCCGCAAATTGGATCCGAACGGGCTCCACTTATGAATTTCGCCTTTACGATTCAGATCATACCCGGCTGCTCGACAAGCTCGTCGTCACTAGAGCAACACAATAATCGCAGGTAAAGACTGTTCGTTCTCGTCATTGGGTTGGATTCGCTCAGCATGAGAATTGCGGGAGCACTGGCATGATCAAAACCGGACAAGATCGCCTTGCGTTGAGGCCGTTTAGCACGCACAAGTAGTATAACCAACTGAGCCGGTAGGAATTATGGCGTAGTGGAAAATTTCGAAAATTTGATAGATATGATTGACGCGACGCCGATTTGGAGTAAGCTACTGATCCCGCTGGACGCGGGACTCCACTATTTTGGAGTGTGTTCTACGTACATTTTGGGACTGCAAATTGGGCTCAATTTTGTCCCGGCAACAAAAACAGAAGCCCGCCACGGCGGGCAGGCTGTGATTTTTGTCGGCGCGAGATTGAGCTTTTTCGTGCTCAAAATGTGGTGAACTGCTGGTTCTTTGACATCTACATACAGGGTAGTAAGAAATACAACTTTAAGAGCTGAGTCTGAAATCAAGACGCCGTCGCAAGATGGCGAGAGAGTTTCAGTTATCAAAGAATCTCTGGCCGAGCAGGCCAGAACAGATTGATCAAGCTACAAAGAGCGCATCATGGATGCCTTGGTGCCAATAGGCGATGAAGGACGTGGTAAGCTGCGATAAGCTACGGACAGCGGCAAACACGCTTTGACCCGTAGATTTCCGAA
>Ga0193713_1000021_pt1 | contig 44064 bp, 37 predicted proteins | sample H3a2metaG_FD_143054 | JGI IMG/M metagenome (GOLD analysis project Ga0193713, IMG submission 143054) | Soil microbial communities from a riparian zone of the East river system, Colorado, United States - H3a2 | ecosystem: Environmental > Terrestrial > Soil > Riparian zone | place: USA: East River... | reverse complement strand
CGGTTTGATCTGCGCGATGGCGGACCGGGATTCCCGCTGCTGACGACTAAAAAGCTGCACATCAAATCCATCATTTACGAGCTGCTCTGGTTCTTGCGCGGTGACACGAACATTCGCTATCTCAATGAGCACGGGGTGACGATCTGGGATGAATGGGCTGACGAGACCGGCGACCTCGGCCGCGTGTACGGGGCGCAATGGCGCGATTGGCGAGGCGGAAACGGCGCGCGAATTGATCAAATCGATAATCTCATCGCGCAAATCAAATCAAATCCGCAGAGTCGGAGGCTCATAGTGAGCGCATGGAATCCGGCCGAGGTGGAGAAGATGGCGCTGCCACCATGTCATGTGCTGTTCCAGTTCTATGTTCAGGACGGCGAATTAAGTTGCCAGCTGTATCAACGCAGCTGTGATCTTTTCCTCGGTGTTCCGTTCAACATCGCGTCGTACTCGCTGCTTACGATGATGGTGGCGCAGGTCGTCGATCTTTCGCCGGGCGATTTCGTCCACACGTTCGGTGATCTGCATCTCTACAACAATCATCTTCAACAGGCACGCGAGCAGCTTTCCCGCGATTGCCGATCTTTGCCCCGGTTGAAATTGAATCCAGCGATCAAAAACATCCACGATTTCAGGTTCGAAGATTTCGAACTCATCGGTTACGACCCGCACCCATCGATCAGAGCGCCAATCGCCGTATAAAAAAAAGTTGTTTTTTTGCTTGTCAACGGCGCGGCCACTCGCGTAAAACCGCGTTCAACTGGAAGTGGTGCATTAACGAGCCTGGATCTCGCGGGGAATCAAGGTAGGGCAGGCTTCGGTAGTGTTTCACTCCGGTGCGGAGATGAACCCTAAGGAGTACACCATGAAAAACAGAATTAGAAACAGAGTCGTATTGAGCCTAACAAGCATAGGCCTGTTAATGCTCGTTTTGGTCATACTTGGACCAACGCCTAAAAGCGCAAACGCCATACCGAACGTGCCGACGCCGCCGTTTACCCAGTGTCCGCCGATTGGCCTCTCGGCAAGCTGCGGCGTCCTGATTGAATTCACCGATACTGGAACCAATATTTTCGTCGACCCTGCCGTGCCACCGTTTGACGGGATCGAAGATACGCTGGTCGGCGTGCTGAACGATTCCAGCGCGACGGTGCCCAACGTGACGCTTGCTGGAACGGGTGTGACTGGAATTCCCATCTTTGGACTTGATGGAGATGGCCTCTGCGTAGCGGTCGGAGGCGGCGTGCCTCCGCCTGCTGGTTGTCCGTTCGGGCCGACTGGTTACGAGGGTCCGGGCACAAGCTTTTCGGCCATCAGCCCCGACATGACAACCGGTACTGTCAATTTCACCGGCGGCCTTGCCCCTGGGGCGTCGGGCTACTTCAGCTTGGAGGACAAACTTGTGTCTTCGTCATTCACGACCCCAACCCCAACCCCAGCACTGAGCCCAACTCCAACGCCGACGCCAACGCCGACACCAACACCCACAGCGACGGTTGCACCGCAGGAAGCTTACGTCACAGCTTCTAAGGGTTCGGTGAAGAAGGGACAGCAAGCGGCGTTCATTGTGGCCCTCGACCCCGGACCGGCGGTGGTGCCCGTTACCGTCAATTATTCAATGAGCGGCAGCGCAATCCTGGGTACCGACTACAGCTTGAGCGGCGCTCCTGGACAGGTCACCATTCCAGCGGGCCAATCTTTTGCCAAGGTCATTTTGCGTCCTCTGAGAAGCGTAAAAAAGAACGCCACCATGACTTTAATTCCTGGAGTGGGCTACTTTCTTTCTGGCCTGGCCGACGACGTGTCTAATATCAGAATTCAGAAAAAATAAGATATGATGAAAGGCGCGGCCCGGGCAATACGAGTGGTCGCGCCCACGAATTGAATCTCGACATCTGGGACGCTTACGCTTTTCGGCCCTCACGGCCGGCATTCGCTGAATTTCGATTGCACGGTCGATGAATGATTCGATGAAACCCTGCAACTTGTCGATCTGGATTCGCCAGGTTCTCGTTCGGCTGGCTACGACGGAGACAGCTTCCGCCATCAATGTCGGCGGTTACTTTGGGTCGCGCGCGGCGCGACGAACAGATGGTGACCGCAGGTTGACGATCTTGCGGCGGGCGATTTCGTTCACACGTTCGGCGATCTGCATCTCTACAACAATCATCTTGACCAGGCACGCGAGCAGCTTTCCCGCGATTGCCGATCTTTGCCGCGGATGAAATTGAATCCCGTCGTCAAAGACATCCACGATTTTGCCTTCGAAGATTTCGAACTCGTCGGCCACGACCCGCACCCATCAATCAAAGCACCATTCGCGGTTGTGAGTCTCTGGGGAGCGCAGGCTGCCAGCCTGCACTTCGCGGCAGCCTGCCGCGAAGCTCCTTGTCGTTGCTAAAACTCGTAATGTGCAAATTGCATTCGGCTGGCAGCCGAATGCTACAGGCCAGCGGCCTGTGCTCCCCAGAAATCAAAGCACCGATTCGCGGTGTGAGGTTCGTTTCGGTAAATTGAGGCGCCAGTTGCGACTCTCGGGCGGCGCGCGGCTTTGAACGAACACCAGCCGCCCGATTGCAGGGGAAACAAAAAAAGGTTTGACACAATTTCGCCAACCCCGATAACTACCGCGTTTCTATTCACTTGGGGTCTCTGAAACGCGGCTTACACGGCGCGCGGAGCGAGGGCAGCAGCGTCTCGATTCCTCAGGAACGCAGCTCCACTAACCAACTCCACAATCATGAAAAAGAAATCCACTTCCAGGTCCGCATTTTTTAGCTTCCGTGCCCTGCTCGGGTTCACGTTCTGTTTCCTTGGCGCAGCGCTCGCGATTTTTGCGCTCAGTTCGGCTAACAAACCCACTGAGCGGCCGGGGGCGCTCCGCTATATGCCTGTGCCTGGCGCCAATCAGCAGGATGAGGCTGCCGGCCTGGCGCAATTAGAACAATACTGGTTTGATCGCCTAACGTTTCCCACCGGGCGCTTTAACCCAGCATGGGTGCGCGCGGCGGCCGCGCAACATGCGCGCATGCCAACTGGTGTCCCGTTTGGACAGCACCTCAAGCTTAACGTGGCTAATCCGAACGCGCTTAGCACGACCAGTTTTACCGCGCTCGGTCCGCAACCGGAGCGGATGACCGGCTGCTCGGGTTGCTTTAATTACACAACCACTCAGGGCCGCGTGAACACGATTGCCGTCGACCCGACCACAACCACAAATGGCAGTATCGTGGCCTATCTGGGAGCGGTCGGTGGCGGCGTTTGGAAAACGACCAACTGTTGCAGCAGCTCGACGACGTGGAGCGTAACAACCGATGATCCGCTAATCGGCACCACAGCCATCGACACTATTACGCTTGATCCAAACAATCATAACACCATCTATGCCGGTACCGGTGACCTCAATTACGGCTCCTTCTCCATGGGTAGTCAGGGGATTCTCAAATCAACAGATGCCGGCGCCACCTGGGTTGTGCTGGGCGCCGACGTCTTTGGCCCGTCGTATGACGAGCCCCCGGGGCAATTCCCGCAATACAACGCGGTAGGCAAAGTGCAGGTCGATCCCAATAACAGCAGCAACGTCGTAGCCGGCACGAAAAAGGGTCTCTATTTCTCATACGATGGCGGTGTCAACTGGACCGGCCCGTGTACGACTAACAACTTCAATACCCAGCGCCAGGACATAACAGGCCTGGACCTAACAAACATGGGCGGCGGCGTTACTCGCATTATCGCGGCAGTAGGCGTGCGCGGGTTTGCTACTACCGTGCAGTATGATCTGGGCCAGAACGGAGCAAACGGCGTCTACAAAGGCACTATGCCAATCAGCGGTTGCCCAACCGACTTCACGTTAATCAGCCGCAACGATAACGGCTTTGTGTTCGGCACTCAAGTAACTGGCAGCGCGTACGCCACCGGGGCGCTTATGAATGCCGGCAGCGGCACCCCCTACGCCGTCGCGAGCCCCTCACCGACGCCGCCCGTTGGCAACCAGCTTGGTCGCATCGATATCGCTGTCGCACCAAGTAACCCGAACTACATCTATGCCCAGGTGGGGTCGATTGCCTTTAACAGCAACAGCGGCTGCGGCACTACCAACGGCTGCCAGATCGGCGTGTGGTCGAGCACGGATGGGGGCGACACGTGGGCGTTTATGGCTGGTTCTGCCGGCGGTTCTCTCAGGAACTGCACGAACGGCCAGGGCGACTATCCCCAGAACTGGTACGACCAGGCGGTCGCTGTTGATCCAAACAACCCGGACCGTGTCTTCATCAGCACTTTCGACGTTTGGTTCGCGACGCGCACGGGAACGTCGTTCAACGATACCACCTGCGGCTATTCTTATAGCGGAAACGCCGGTCCCGTGCATGTGGATCAACACGCTCTCGCGTTCCTACCAGGCTCGTCCAGCATCTTGCTAATTGGGAATGACGGCGGCGCCCATGGCACCACAAACGCGGACACAACAACTTCTACAACCGATCCGACCTGGTTTAACATGGACACGGCTTTGAACACGATCGAGTTTTACTCCGGCGACATCAGTGGCAACTTCGCCAACGCCCCGTCGCCGCTGGCAGTGGGTGGCGCGCAGGACAACGGCCCTAGCTCGGTCACATTTGCCGGTACCCCGACTGGCCCGGTGCTGTGGCAGTTGGGTTTGGGCGGTGACGGGTTCTCCGGGCAAATTGACCCGATGGGCACCTCATGCACGCAGGCGCAAGGCACCATTGCCGTGTCCGCTGCCGGCACCGCAGGCCAGCAATTTGTGGTTGGGGCGCAAACATTCACCTGGATGGCAACGCGGGTCAATCCAGGTGAGGTTTCTGTCGGGACGACTGCGAATACGGCAGCGACCAATATTCGCACGGCAATAAACGCCGACATTCCATCGCAGGTCACAGCGAGTGGCAACGGCTCGAACGTTGTCGTCACCGCTGTCCCTTGCGGCACCGTTGGCAATTCGATTCCATTTTCCAATATCACCAGCGCGAACCTAACCTTTAACGGTTCCGGCACTCTCGGCGGTACCAGGCAGGGTGACGATGTTGGGAGTCTTCGGGTCTGGGAAGGGAACAACAGCGGTGGTCTGAGCCGATGCATCTATAACTGCACGGCCCCAGGCGCCACCTGGACAAGCAGTAGGGGAAGCTGGACCGGCGACACCCAGTCATTCATCCTGCCAATTAACATGTTCCACGGCGGCATTCCCGGTGGAGATGATTGTCAACCTCCGAGCCTTACCACTGGATGCGGCCACTTGATTGCCGCCACCACGAGAGTGTGGGAGACGATTAGCGGATCGGCTGCCGCCGTACCTACCTCGGCTTGGTATGTGACAAACAACCCAACGACGCAGAACATGACCAAGCAGACACTTGGGAACCGGTCTTTCATCAATCAGGTCAAATACTCGCCGAAGTATCAGAGCGTCGCCATTGTCGGCACCAACGATGCCAACGTCTGGATTGGGTTTAATCTGGGCACCGGCGTCCAGGCGCAGGCCAACTGGGTGGATGTAACTGGTAGTAACACGGTGTTACCTCTTCGTCCCGTGCTGGGCATTACCTTGGATCCTTCCGTGCCCTCTGTCGATGTGCCGGTTGGCTACGCGGCGGTAGGCGGCTTTAACGCTAATACGCCGACGCAACCAGGGCACATTTTCCAAGTAACGTGCGCCTCTAATTGCGGATCGTTCACCTGGGCGGACAAGACCGGCAACCTGCCGGACATCCCTGTGGACTCGATCATCGTCAACCCCAACAATCCGCAACAGGTCTTTGCCGGCTCTGATTTTGGCGTGTTTTACACGGATGACATAACAGTGGTGTCTCCCCTCTGGAACAGTTTCGACAACGGTATTCCGCACGTGATGATTTGGGACATGTCCATCGATCGTGGGGCGACGACGCTCTCGGTCTGGACACGCGGCCGCGGCGCATTTGTTTTCCCTCTGCCTAGCGGGTCGATATCACCTACACCCACGCCCACGGCGACAGCTACCTTCACGCCTACACCCACGGCAACGGCCACCTTCACGCCTACGCCTACTGCGACTGCAACAGCTACGGCGACGGCCACCTTTACGCCTACAGCTACTGCGACAGCGACAGCCACGGCGACGGCTACCTTTACGCCTACGCCTACTGCGACTGCGACAGCTACGGCGACGTTCACGCCTACTCCTACGCCGGAGGAATCACCGACGCCGACGCCAACAGCTACATCAACGCCTACCGCCACGCCTACAGCTACCGCGACCGCGACCGCCACGGCAACGGCAACCCCCACTGCGACACCCTGCCCCACGCTCGCGGCTCCGAAGGCACTAAAGGCAACCAATGTGACTGCCAGTAGCTTTACCGCGAAGTGGAAAAGCGTACGCGATGCGACCGGTTACCGGTTGGACGTGTCCACAAGCAAGTCTTTTACCACTTACGTACTTCCTTATCACGATTTGGACGTCGGAAACACGACCAGCTACAACGTGATCGGGTTAAGTGCGGGGACGACTTACTATTACCGAGTACGAGCCTACAATGGGTGTGGTACAAGCCTCAATTCCAAGGTCATCGACGTAAAGACGAAACCCCACTGAGATCAGAAGGCGAGCGCAGGACTTGGATTGAACAAGCCCGCGCCGCAAATTGTGGTGAACGGTCGGCAGGTTGCTGCGATCCGCGATCGGCGGTTTGGTATCCATCCCGCTCAAACCCACCTAGGGTTTTCCGCTGAGAGTTTCTGACCGCGCGCGATCCGCACCCGCTCTGGGGAGCACAGGCTGCCAGCCTGTAGCATTTGGCTGCCAGCCAAATGCAGTTTGCGCAAACGATGTAGCTAACGCCGTGCAAGAACAACCCGGTTTGCGGCAAGCTGCCGCGAACTACAGGCTGGCAGCCTGTGCTCCCCAGAAATCGCGCTGCGACTTCCGCGCTCCAGATGGGTTAAACGCAGTATGAGGATGGTTCTTGGGCTCTCAATTTTTTTCTGCGCAGCCGTCGTGTTGCGCGCAGAAACCTCAGTCGAAATAGATTTGCAAGAGCAGAGGGCCTATCTGCTTCGAGACGGACGGCCAGTATTGGCGTCGCCCATTTCCAGTGGACGCTATGGCCACCTGACTGAGACCGGCTCATTCAAGGTCATTGAAAAAGAGCGCAATCACTATTCGAGCATTTACGGAAAGATTGTGGACGCGTTCGGACACACCGTTGTCGCCGATGCGGACGTCGACATGAAAGTGCCGCGCGGCTGCAGATTTGTTCCAGCGCCGATGCCCTATTTTATGCGGTTCCACGGCTCCGATGGAATGCATGCCGGATATTTGCCGGGTTATGCGGCGTCCCATGGCTGTGTTCGCATGCCCGAACAGTATGCAATCGCGTTCTTCAACTCGGTCAGCGTCGGCACTCCGGTCACAGTGTTTGGCAGAACACCGACTGGCCGTTATCTAGGGCAATCGCAATCCCCGTTCATGCGAGGTGGCAATAGATTTGCAGATCCTCGCTTCAGCCGGCAATTTGACCCGCGCTTTGGACCGCCTCCGCCGCCGTGGTGGAGGTAAGACGGACGTTACAGTCCCGCCTGTTATTGCGGAGTCGTTGGCGCTTGATGGTTCGCGCTCGCCGTCTTCGGGCCGCGTGAAAGATCGACTAGATCAGCCAGAATATTTAAGGTCTCATCGCGCTCAGGATCGATGGTCGGTTCTTTGCTATCGCCTTCTCCACGGCCGGAAATCAAATCCGAATCTGCATCGGACGCGGCTTCAGGATCAACTTTCGGCGAAACCCCATTCTTCTTCGCCTCGGCCAATTTTCCGGGATACATGATCAATTGCAGATTCGGTTTATCAACCGTGTCTAGCGTTAGCCGGTAAATTTGCGGCTCCTCCTGGTTTCGCGCCAGGCGCTCTTTCGAACGCATTTCCTTGCGCAGTTTATCGTCCTGAAGCTCTTTTTTTCGCGCATCTTCGTTCAGGGAAATTCGATTCTCATCCATCTTGTGGCGCAAACGATCGATGTCCTCCATCACGAAATGGAATTCGGGATCGTTCTTCACGCGCTCTTCCGAGCGCGCCTGCAGTTGGTCGACAAACAGTGAATGGTTGTCGGACCATTTCGTGTATTTCGCCTTCGTCACTTCGTCGTAAGCCAAGGCATTCTTCAACGCGCCTTCACCGAACTCCGGTAGATCACTCAAACTTGGCAGAACAATGTCGGAAGCCACGCCGTGGAGCTGTGTAGAGCCGCCAGCCACGCGATAAAATTTTTGGATTGTGAGCTTCAACGCACCGTCTTCATCGGAATGGCTACCCAACAGCGAAGCGAATCGGCCGATCGGGAGGATCGTCTGCACGGTACCTTTGCCAAATGTGTTCTTGTCGCCGACGATCACTGCGCGACCATAATCCTGGAGTGCAGCTGCGAAAATCTCGCTGGCAGACGCACTTTGCCGGCTGGTCAAAACGATCAGCGGCCCGGAATAAGCGATGCCCGGATCTGGATCGGAAGAAATCCTGATACTTCCATTATAATCTTTGGTCTGGACAATCGGGCCCGATTTCAAAAACAAACCGGTAAGCGAGAGCGCCTCTTCCAGGGAACCACCTCCGTTTCGCCGCAGATCAACCACGAGACCGGCGATGTTTTCCTTCTTTAACCGCTTGAGCAACGCCAGCACGTCGCGCGTGGTGCTCTTCTGGTGCCTGTCCATGTCTGCATAAAACGAAGGGAGTGTAAGCCACCCGAGCTTTATCGGATCGCCGTTCTCATCCTTTCTAATTATGATATCAGCGCGGGCTTCCTGATCTTTTAGCTTAATTTCATCCCGCACCAGCTCGACATTCTTCCGGCGCGACGGATCGGTGGCATCCGAGGGAATGGCCAGCAATCGCACACGGGTGCCTTTTTTTCCGCGGATCATCTCGACGACTTTGTCCAACCGCATCTCGCGAACATCGACATAGTCCCCCTGCCCCTGCGCCACAGCGCTAATCCGATCGCCCACTTTGAGTCTCCCATCCAGTTGCGCGGGGCCGCCTGGCACCAGGCTTTCAATTTTCGCATAGCCATCTTCCGAGCGAAGCATTGCGCCGATGCCTACGAGCGAGAGGCCCATGTTAATGCTGAAATTCTTCATGTCCGCCTTGCTCAGGTATTCCGAGTGCGGGTCGTACGCCTGTGCAAGCGCATCTAGAAAAAGTTTTATTTGCTCGTCCTTGTCCTGCTCGTGGACGTTGCGTGCCAAACGATCATAGCGGCGAGCAACCAGTTGCGGCGCGGGCTCAATCGGATGTTCGCTCAGGTGCTCCTGCAATAACTCGTTTGTGATGCGACCTCGCCAGAGCTGATCGGACTCGGCTTCATCTTTTGGCCATGGCGCTTTTTGGCGGCTCAGCTCGACCGTGGCATTGCTCTTGAAATCGATCGGCTGCTTCAACAGCTCTTTTATCTTTGCGACTCGGTCGTCAACTCGTTTGGTGTATAGAGCGTAAATCTCGTAAGCCGGTTTCAGCGTGCCGAGAAGAACGTCCCCGGCTATCGAGTTGCCATATTTTGTATTGAGTGCGTCAACGTCTTTTTGCGTAAAGAAGAGATGACTGAAATCGAGCAATTCCAGATAACTCAGCAGGAATTTCTTCGAAATCTCTTCATTCAGCTTCTGGCGGGTATAATGGCCTTCTTCCAAGAGCCGGCCGACCGACATGGCGATCGTTTCTTTCGAGGCCGCTACCACAGGTGGCGCGGCAGTCACCGCTGTTAAAACGACGGCGCACAAGGCCAGGCTTCGCTGGAGACGTGATTTCATTTGGTAATTATGCGGTTTCCCACCTTGGCAGGTTTCGTGATGAAACGCAAGATGATGAAACGAGATCGACATGTAGGTTGGAATAAGACAATCGAGAACAAGGAACATTCAATATTCGTAAAAACCCACCCAGTTAGTCGTAGCAAGCCTGGATGGAGTGAATCACAATGAATTACAAAAGCTTTTGCGGCGGCATTTTTGAAACGAATTGCTATTTATTTGAGGCGCCGGAGGGATGGATTTTGTTTGACGCTCCTGAGGGCGCTTGCGAATGGGCGCGTTCGCTTAAGGTTGAGCCGAAACTTTTGCTCCTGACACATGGGCATATCGATCACGTCCAGGATGTTGCCAGGATTAAACGCCAGTTCGGGTGCCCAATTGGTTGTCACCCGCTGACGGCGCCTATGATTTCCGACCGGGAATTTTTTCGCAATTTTGGTTTCGCACTCGAAATCGAGCCGTCCGAGCCGGATTTTTTGATTGAGGAGACGCCAAACCGAAATTTTCTCGGCGCAGATTTCCAGATTCTGGAAGTTCCCGGGCATTGCCCGGGCAGTCTCTGCTTCTATTCGCGCAAAGGTAAATTGCTCATCGGCGGCGATGTCCTCTTTGCCGGAAGCATTGGGCGAGGTGATTTGCCCGGCGGAGATATCGATCTGCTGATGAGCGGGATCAGCAAAAAATTATTTCCGCTCGGAGACGACGTCACGGTGCTATCCGGCCACGGCCCGCCGACGAAAATCGGAACCGAGCGCAGAACCAATCCATTTGTCGGCATGAAGTAGCACGAGCTATTTGACGCGGAAAAACTCAATGAGTTGTCTGCCGATCAGAGATCCGCGAGAAAAGATGCAAGTGGCTCAAGGCTGTCAATCTTCACGACGGTGTCTCGTAGCGAGCGGACCGCGCTTGGAATGTATTCCAAGAAATTCTTGTTTTCTTTGACCAGCCCAAGGAAGCCGTACGCGCCGAGTGCTTGCATCAGACGTTGCATCGCGCAAAGCCGCAGCGTGGAATCGAAATCGCTGTCACGCGTTGTTCCGCTTTTGCTTTGCTGCTCGCAATAGTACGTGATCAATTCGGCGCGCTCCGTTTCTGCGAGATCGACGTACGGATCGTAGAGCAACGATGCCAGATCGTACTCCGCCAAGCCAGGCCGCATTCCCTGAAAATCAATCAGATTAGCCTGGCCGTTCTGGATAATAATGTTTTGTGATTGAAAATCACGGTGGACCAAAACCCTGGGCAAACCTGCAAGGTGTTTTGGGATTTCGCGCAATCGCGGAAGCACGGCCAGCTCTTTGCGTTTTGACTCGTCGATCCTGAAATACCGACTAAGGCAATTGTCGAAAAAGTACTTCTGTTCCCAGCGGTAAAGCGCAGCGTTAAACTCGGCTGGCAAATGCTCCTTCATTTCCGCGCAGACAGATGGGGGTAGACTGTGAAGCTTCAGAATTTGGTCGATGGCTGATTCATAAAACACGCGGCGAACGAGCCAGCTTTCGTCGTGATAGCTGTAGAGGTCGCGTTCGCCCAAATCTTCGATCCAGATGAGGCCCTCGGTGGGATCGTGAAAATAAATTCTGGGGACTCGAATTCCGTGAGAATCGAGAAATTTCGCAATCTGGACGTAGTGCCGATTTTCTTCGCGCTCCAGATTGTATTTGACCAGAATCAGCGCCTGATCTGTAGGGCAATCGATTCGATAGAATTTGCGGTCAGAACCCCCTTTTTCAATTGGCCTGATCTTTATCTGCTCGACATTCAAACGCGGAAAATGCATTCGCGTTCGTCGGAGAAGCAGCGCCGTTTTCATACTGATTCAGATATCGATGTTGCGATGGATACCGCTTGCCTTTTTTTGGGAGCGGACAATACAACTCTGAAGGTGACTTTGGGAAGCAATTTGTGCGCCCGGCCACAAAATTGTGTCCTCGAGGATGGCTTTTGCGCCGACGCGGCAATGCCCTCCGACAACTGAGCACCCGCGCAACTCCGCACTGACATCAACAGCCGCTGATTTAGCGATTCGTTCAGGCCAGTCGCGTACTTTGACGTAATACGGCTTCCAATCTTCTCGCAAGATTTGCCGATGCACATCGAGATATTGCGCACGCGAACCAATATTGAACCATTTTCCGTCGTTCATCACGAAACCACCGATCTTGCCACCCTGATTTATCCAATCAGCAACGATCGGAATAAACGAGATCTTTTTGTGCGGCGGAATTCGCTGGAAGACCGCTGAATTCCAAACGGCGATGTTAGCGAAATCGAGATTTCCGGCGATACCGTGGCGTTTCGCGATGTCCACGACGCGGTCGTCACGCAAAGCTACGTCCGAAGCCAACCCGGTCTCACGCAATCCAAGAGTTACGTCGTTGCCGCGACGAAAATGTTCGTCAATCAAAGGTTGCAGGTTGACATCGGTTAAAATGTCGCCGCTGTAGGTCAGGAAATGCCCGCTGCTGAGATCGCGCTCTGCATTCTTGATGCCGCCGCCGGTCTCCAACAGTTCAGGTTCGTGAATAAGTGTCACCGGACAGCCGGCATAGTCGCTCCGACAAAAAAAGTCTCGAAACAATTCGGGATACCTGTGCGTGTTAATAACGAACTTGTTTACTCCCGCGCTAATCAACTGATCGAGCGCAAAAGTGATAAGCGGCTTTTGAAAAATCGGAATGAGCGGCTTCGGCAGGTCGTCCGTTAAAGGCCGGAGGCGTCTGCCGCGTCCCGCGGCTAAAACAAATGCTTGTGTAATCTCGCTCATCAAAAGAAAAAGCCAGAGATTCCTCCCGCCTACGCTAACGCTACGGCGCGGCAGGCGACGTCATTTGGAATGACAAGAGAAGGTTGCGACCGCTCGCTATCGCAAATAAAGCGTGCGCGTGCCGAAGTCGATAATCCCATGGTGGCGTCTCAAGGTTTCGGCTCCAAGCAGACCGGCGACGGGCGGCGAGCCTTCCAATAAGCCATCGTGAATTAATCCTTCCAGGTCGATGACGCCAACGTCCTTGCCAAAAATATCCACCGAGCCTACGGAAAGTTTGCGAATATACGCGACGCGCACACCGCGCTCCTTCAGATTCACAGCTGACGAACTATACGGCGTTTCGCGAGTGGCAATTCGCATTCGCCGAACAAACGAACGGTGCAACAGGGTGGTAAACGAACCCGTATCGACCATCAGCCTGGCAGGTTTTCCGTTAACGGACCCATTGACATATAGATTGTAACCATCGCTGACTTGAATCGGAACAGCCCGCAATCCGCGCCGATCGAAGCCAGGAAAGCGACCCAGCACGCTGGGATCGGTGTTTAGAATGAGCAACTGGCGCTCGCAATCCAGCACCGCTTGGGTCGGGAATAGAATGTCCGCTCCAATAATTCCGTCGATTTCTTGTTCATGAACCAATCGCGCGGCGCGACTGGAGCCGCCAAGATCGACAGTAACCATCGGCTCATCGACCAGAATTAGCGCTCCGATTCGCAGCTCACGCGCGATCGCAACTTTGTTGAACCCGCCGTTAATCTGAACGCGTGCCGGCAGATTTGAATCGGCTGCGGTCGGCTTCAGCCGAAAATAGTCGCGGCGATTCGAAGCGATTGCGCTTACCGGCGCGCCGCTATCGACCGTAAGCCATGCTGCCCTGCCGTTAATAAAAGCACGCACGAGTAAATGATTTTGTCGCGAGCGTACCAGCGGTAGCGCTTCGAACTGCGTGGTTACTCGGGCGTAAGCGCCCGGCGCGACAGCCAATTCGATAGCCAGCGCCACAACCGCACAAAAAACCGAGCAGCACTTCCGCACGGACGACTGGTGATTTGAGATCATCGCGCGGCGGAGATTACACGGTTCCTTTCTACGCGTAAACATTTTTACGCTTTAAAATTGCTTGCCCCGTAGCAAAACCCGGGAGCCGCCGTTTTTTGGCATTGCACGACACACTCAACTGATGATTAACTCTCCGCCAATCCAAGCGGTTCAAATGACAAGCGCAACTACCGAAGCACCTGTAGCCGAGCAAAAGCTCGTCAGGGGGCTGGGCTTACTCGATTCAACGATGCTCGTGGCCGGCTCGATGATCGGCTCGGGAATTTTCATCGTATCAGCGATCATCGCCCGCCAGGTCGGTGCGCCTGGCTGGTTACTCGTCGTCTGGATCGTCACCGGTTTGCTGACGCTGACGGCCGCGCTGTCGTACGGAGAGCTGGCGGCAATGATGCCGAAAGCCGGCGGTCAATACGTCTACTTGCGCGAAGCGTTTTCGCCGCTCTGGGGATTCCTTTACGGCTGGACGCTTTTCCTCGTCATTCAGACCGGCACCATCGCCGCGGTCGCAGTCGGGTTCGCCCGTTACATGGGTGTGCTTGTTCCGTGGGTGTCGGAGAGCAATTATCTCATCGCGCCGCTCCGTCTCGGCGGGTACGCGGTATCGCTTTCCACAGCACAGCTCGTCGGCTTGTCGCTGATCGGTTTTCTGACATTCACGAACACACGTGGTTTGGAAGTAGGCAAGCTAATTCAAAATGTATTTACCACAGCAAAGACCGGAGCACTGATCGCGCTGATTGTGCTCGGCATAATCGTCGGGCTCAGATCTGGCGCAGGCGCAGAAAATTTCAGAGATTTCTGGACGATACGCGGAAATTTGCAGGAGGTGGGCGCAGGTCTGACTGCTGCCGCCGCGTTCGGTCTCTTTGTCGGGATTTGCGTGGCCCAAACAAATTCTCTTTTCTCTGCTGACGCATGGAACAACATCACATTTACAGCGGGCGAGGTGGTCAACCCGCGCCGCAACGTGCCGCTGTCACTCGCGTTTGGCACGTTCCTGGTGATTGGCCTTTATCTGCTCGCAAACGTTGCTTACCTCGCCACGCTGCCTTTCAGTGCGATCCAAAATGCGCCCAGCGACCGCGTGGCTTCGGAAACGGCAAACGTAATTTTTCCAGGCGCCGGCGCGACGATCATGGCTGTGGCGATCATGATCTCAACCTTCGGATGCAATAACGGACTTATTCTTGCGGGGGCACGCGCGTATTACGCGATGGCGCGCGACGGCTTGTTCTTCCGAGCGGTCGGCGAGCTAAACAAGTTCCGCGTTCCGGCCTGGGGTTTGGTCATTCAAGGCATCTGGGCTGGTGCGCTCGTCCTGCCGCGCACGGTTAAAACCGACGCCACCGGCGCCGTGACCGGCTACGGTAATCTTTACGGCAACTTGCTCGACTACGTCATTTCGGCCGCACTGATCTTCTACATCCTGACGATCATCGGCATCTTCCTGCTGCGTCGAAAACGACCAGACGTGGAACGACCCTATCGGGCATTTGGCTATCCAATCGTGCCCGCTCTGTACGTCATCGGCGCGACCGTGATTCTCGTGGTGCTGTTCATGTATCAGACGGCTACTACCTGGCCGGGCTTGATGATCGTCCTAACTGGCGTGCCTGTTTATTTTCTCTGGAAGGTTTTCGGCACAAAACCGCCGCCTGCCGCTGAGAAAAGTGGTTCAATTTGACATAGAAACTCACGATTCCAACAAGGAAAGGAACGCATGGCAGATCTATTCGCGAGAAAGCCCCTTAATCGCCTGATGGGCGAAGCGCAGGAAATCGGCGAACACACGCTCAAGCGCTCCCTCGGTCCGACTAATCTGGTGATGCTGGGCATTGGCGCAATCATTGGCGCCGGCCTGTTTGTTCGAACTGCGGCCGCGATTGCGGACCGCGCCGGGCCTTCGGTTGTGCTCGCGTTTGTGGTTGCAGGTGTGGGCTGCGCATTCGCGGGACTCTGCTATGCCGAATTCGCGTCCATGATTCCGGTCGCTGGTAGCGCCTACACCTATTCGTACGCGACGATGGGTGAATTTGTCGCTTGGATCATCGGATGGGACCTGATCCTCGAATATGCAGTCGGTGCGGCAACCGTGTCGATCGCATGGAGTGCGTACGCCAACCGCGTGCTCGATTGGTTCGGTTTGCGAATACCGTACCAATGGTCGCACTCGCCGTTCGAGCACGATATCGCGACTGGTGTGCACGGCGTCATGAACATACCTGCAGTGTTCATTCTGCTGCTGCTGACCTTGTTGCTGATTCGCGGCACTAAAGAATCAGCATTCGTGAATGGACTCATCGTCATTCTGAAAGTGACTATCGTCTTACTCGTGATCGGCATCGGGTGGCGGTTCATCAATCCTGCCAACCACACGCCGCTGATTCCCGCGCCAACGACTTACGTCACGCCGCAAGGAATTCAGCACGCTTACGGCGGAATTCTCGGCATACTCGGCGCCGCAGGGGTTGTGTTCTTTGCGTACATCGGGTTCGATGCGGTGTCGACCGCGGCGCAGGAAGCGCGCAATCCCAAGCGGGATATGCCGATTGGTATTCTCGGCTCATTGGTCATCTGCACCATTTTATATGTGCTGTTTTCCTACGTGCTCAGCGGTGTCGCTACAGTCCAGGATTTTCGCACCGCCGGGCGTGAAGCCTCGGTTGCGTTTGCCATCACGAAATACATGACCGGTTTCGAATGGCTGTCGAAGTCAGTGACGGTGGCGATCCTCGCGGGTTTTTCATCAGTTATTCTGGTGATGCTGCTTGGCCAATCGCGCGTGTTTTTTTCCATGAGTCGCGATGGCCTCGTGCCGAAAGTCTTTTCCGATGTGCATCCGAGATTCAGAACACCGTATAAATCCAACATGCTTTTCTTCGTGTTCACGGGCATTTTTGCGGCGTTCATTCCCGAAGACGTCGTTGGCGAAATGACGAGTATCGGAACGTTATTCGCCTTCATCCTAGTATGTGCAGGCATTTGGATCATGCGGGTCCGAAATCCCGAACTAGAACGCGGCTTTCGAGTACCGGCCGCGCCACTCGTTGCGACGCTCGGAATCATCACTTGTGGCGCAATGATTTACGGCCTGGGCTGGACGAATTGGATGCGACTACTGGTTTGGTTGGTAATCGGCCTGATCTTCTACTTCAGCTACGGAAAGCACCACAGCCGCATCAATGCACCGCCGCCCGAAATGCCAGAAGGCATTCAGCTGACGCGCTGATTCGTTACGCGCGCTAACTCCAACTAGTATTGGCGAATCCGCGATTCGGGCTACTCGCGCCGAATCCTGAGAGCGCGCGGGCGCGCCTCGCGAGCGTTTCAGTCTGGAGGTCATCAAAAACGCGACGCGCCGTTGCGATCTCGGACAGCGAAACCTGTAGCTTGCGAAGAATTTTTCTTTCGTCTTCACTCAGCGCCTTTCGCTGCTCGCGGCCTAATGCGCGCTTTTGAAATTGCGAGAGCACCGTTGCCAATCGAATCTCAGTCGCCGTTCTGAACAGATTGAGAAGCTGTTGAAAAGCGACGTGAAACGGAATCGTGGCAAGGTCGACATCTGTGGTTTCGGAGACACCGGTGGGCGGCATCGCGATCTCATGCGATATCGCAACGGAATGCCAGACATCTGCTGGTTGATAATATCCGATCTCAACACGGTAAGAGGCGTGCGATCCCGATGTCGTCACGTAATGCATCGCGGCCATGGGCTCGACAGCCACAGTTTTTTCTTGCAGACCATCTGCGCCATACAGCCGAAGATGGACCTGTCGATCCACAGGCATCACTGTCTCGAACAACGATGACCAATCGATATTCCAGCTAGCGAAGATGGTGCGCGGGTCCCGTGCGATGGCGAACAGGATTCGCGCACCATATTCGCGCGTTAAGCCGAGGCTATCGCCGACGTCAGGTGGTCGATCGGCTGCGATGAGACCTACGATTGGTTCCCTGGAAATGTGGAAAGCGTCGGGGGTCTTCGACGTTTGCACGTTGCGGTTTCGTTTTCTTTCGGCCATTTTCCTCAAGGGTCGCTCATCTGTGAAAGGCCAACCGCGAACATTGCGCTATTATTCAGTAGCGAGCGAAATTTTTTCAAGTTCATCTTTGGAGTTCGCGGTCTTCCTAGTGATTAACCGATAATTGTCGCCATGAGTTAAACCATGAGTCCAAAAATCGTCGAGCTCGAGCAAGTTTCTCATCGCTGTGACAAGCTGCGTGCTGCTGGAAAAAGGCTGGTTGCTACAAACGGCTGTTTTGATCTACTGCATGTCGGCCACGTGCGGTATCTGCAAGCTGCGCGTGCGCTCGGTGATTTCCTGGCAATTGGCTTGAATGGCGACGATTCGGTTCGCGAGTTGAAAGGAAGCGGCCGTCCCGTTACAACAGAGAGCGATCGCGCGGAGCTTCTGGCGGCTTTGCAGTGTGTTGATCTGGTCACGATTTTTCCACAGCGCCGGGCAACGCAGTTTATTGCCGCAGTCAAACCTGCCATTTATGTCAAAGGTGGCGATTACAGGTCCGAAACGCTGGACGAGGAGGAGCACGCAATGTTAAAGGAAATCGGCGCGGAAATTCACCTCATTCCATTTGAGGCAGGCTATTCGACTTCGCGCTTAATCGAACAAATATGCAAAGCTAGGCGTTGAAATTTATAACTCGTCGCAATTCGTGTCCGTTAAATGACACACTCGCAATCAATAAGTGAAACGGTTACCAATTGGAATTCTCGGATCGGGAAAAGGAAGTAACTGCCGCGCAATCCTCGAGAGCATCCGGTCGGGCGATCTTACCGCGGAAGCGCGCGTGGTGATTTCGGATGTGCTGGACGCACCGATCCTTGAGATAGCGCGAGAGTTTTCGGTCGCAAATGCGTATCTGCCACCGGGTCAATTTCGCACCCGCCTGGAGCCGCAAGCAGAAGAAGAGCTTGTGAGAATGTTGCGCGACGCTGGTGTTCATCTTGTGGTTCTCGCTGGCTTCATGCGCGTATTGCACGCGCCCATGCTCAGGGCGTTTGCCCAGCGCATCATCAACATCCATCCGTCGCTCCTGCCGAAATATCCGGGACTTGAAGCTTGGAAACAAGCTCTCGGAGCGGGTGAAACTGTGACGGGCTGCACGGTGCATTATATCGATGAGAAAGTCGATCACGGCCAGATCATCGCTCGCCGGGAGGTAGCCATCTTGCCTCACGATACGGCGGAAAGTCTGCATGCCCGGATTCAAATCGCCGAACACGAATTGTACCCGGTCGCAATAGCTGGATTCTGTGAAAAATACGCGGCATCAAGCGCCTAATTTATGGATGGCGCACGACCAACGGTCGTAAGCTGCTCAACTACAGTTGTTCTGGTTTTTGCTCTCGCCTGAGCAGCTCTTCCAGAGCGACCGTCGGTTTTTTTTGTTCGTACAGCACAGCGTACACCTCATCGATAATAGGCGTCGCGATGTTCAATCGCCGCGCGCATTCCCACGCGCTTCGCGCGGTCGGAATCCCTTCGGCCACTGTTTTCATCGACTCAGTAATCTGAGCGACTGCTTCGCCACGCCCCAAGCGCTCGCCGACGGTATGATTGCGGCTGCGCTCGCTGTAGCAGGTCAGAATCAGATCGCCCGCCCCGCTTAATCCATAAAAGCCAGTCGCGTTCCCGCCCATCGCAATCCCGAGTCGGACCAGCTCTGCCAACGATCGAGTGACCAACGCGGCTTTCGAATTATTACCGAGTCCCAGACCGTCGCTGATTCCGGCCGCTAAGGCGAAGACATTTTTCAACGCGCCGCCAAGTTCGATCGAAACGACGTCTTGACTCGTGTAAATGCGAAATCGCGAACTGCCGAGGATACCTTGCAAACTCGCCGCGCAGTTCGCGTCGTCGCAGCCAATGACCGTGGCGGTGGGGAGATTTTGTGCGATTTCGACAGCGAGGTTCGGGCCGGATAACACCGCGATTCTGTGGCCCGGGCAAACTTCCCCCAGAATTTGGCTCATTCGCATTCCAGTCAGGTGCTCGATCCCTTTGGTGCAACTCAGGAGCACCGCATCCGGACTAGCAATGAATTTTCGCAGACGAGTGGCGATCTCTCGCAATGCAATTGACGGCGTTACAAAAACGATCAGATCTGCTCCGGCGCAATCTCGCAGGTCGGATGTGACATTTACCGAGGGAGGTAATTTAATTCCAGGAAGGTGGTCACTGTTTTCCCGCGTCTTCTTCATGCGCGCAATACGAGGGCCGTTGTGACCCCAAAGCGAAATTGGTCGCCCGTTTTTCCCCCACAGCCAAGCCAACGCCGTTCCCCAAGCACCCGCACCCAAGATTGCCGTCTTGCCAATCTTCATTTCCGAGTAAAGCGTGGCTCGCTGCCGCGCATTAGCCTGGAGAGATTTGAACGGTGCCGCCAAATCACAACTGCCGCGATACAAAGCGACGAGTAAAACAGCGCTTTCCCATAGCTTTGATTTAGCGGGGTCATAATGGCAATCACGAGCGGCAGCGCGAGGACAACTGCCACCGACGCTAGCGAGACATAGCGCGTCAACCAAAAAATCAATATCCAAATGATGACACCAATCAGCATCGCGAATGGCATGAGACCGAAAAGTGCTCCGGCAGAAGTCGCAACGCCCTTTCCGCCCCGGAACTTCAGCCACAGCGGAAAACAATGCCCAATCACAGCAGACACCGCCGCGACGATTCCAAAAATCTCGGGTGAACCCCAGTCCTGCTGCATGAGCGTTGCAATCAACACCGAAATCTTTACAGCGCCTAAACCCTTCAGGAAGTCCAAGACGAACACGGCATATCCATATCGTCGCCCGAGAACGCGCAAGACATTCGTCGCGCCAATGTTACCACTGCCCCCCTTCTGGATGTCGACTCCCGCGATGCGACCAGCTAGGTACCCGAAAGGAATCGATCCCAACAAATAACCTGCACCCAGGACGATAGCCAACGTGAGCATCAAAAGTGGGAACGAAACTGGCCTTTACGTCAGTTTGTCGTATTGTAAGCCGTTCTTCGACAGCCAGATAGAAATTATGGCAACATCCGCCGGAGTAATCCCACTGATACGTGCAGCTTGACCAACTGAGGTGGGACGCAAAGTTGCTAGCTTTTGTCGCGTCTCGGAACGAAGCCCATTGATTTTACTATAATCCAGCCCATCTGGTATAACTTGATCCTGCCTCCGTTCAAGCTGTCGATTTTGTTCGGATTGTCGAGCCGCATATCCTTCGTACTTGAAATCGGTCTCGACTAGCTCCCAAATCGAAGCCGGCACACAGGAAAGAATCTCCGGGGGAAGATTCTGGACGCTAAAATCCGGTCTTTTGAACAATTGTGAAATTGGAACGCCGCGGATCGTCGTCCCGATCGCCTTCGCTCGGGCTTGCTCCAAGAGACGCATTTTCTCTTGGAAGCGAGCATAGCGGTGCTTGCTCACTAGCCCCACCGTGAACGCCCGTTCAGTCAGGCGTTGATCTGCGTTATCGTGCCGCAGAAAGAGTCGATCCTCAGCTCGGCTTGTAAACATTCGATACGGTTCTTCGGTCCCTTTTGTGACCAGATCGTCAATTAGGACACCGATATAAGCTTCTCTTCTGTTTACGACAAATGGCGCACGGTCTTGAATTTTCAAAGCTGCATTGGCTCCGGCGATCAGCCCTTGCGCCGCTGCCTCTTCATACCCCGAAGTACCGTTGACCTGGCCTGCGAAATAGAGTCCGCTGATTAGCTTGGTTTCCAATGTAGAAAAGAGCTGGGTCGGCGGGAAATAATCATATTCGACGGCATACCCTGGCCGCATGATCTCTGCATGTTCCAACCCCGGAATAGTGTGCAGCAATTCAAGTTGAACGTCGTAAGGTAGACTCGTGGAAATTCCGTTCACATAGTACTCATGTGTATGCCGTCCTTCTGGCTCGAGGAAAATCTGATGTGAAGTCTTATCTGAAAATTTGACAACCTTGTCTTCAATTGACGGACAGTACCGTGGACCCGTGCCCTTTATCCTTCCGGAGTAAAGTGGAGATCGTTGAAGATTTGCGCGAACAATCTCATGGGTCTTCGGTGTTGTAGCAGTTATCCAGCAAGGAAGTTGTTCCACGTGGAACTTACCATTATGAACACGGTTCAGCGTGAAGATCTCACCCAGGCCGCCACCGATTTCCGCAAGCTCGAAGGCAAACGTCGGAGGAGGCTCATCGCCCAATTGAATGGTGCACTGCGAGAAATCGATTGAACGGCCGTTCAATCTGCACGGCGTGCCGGTCTTGAATCGTCCCACATGAAATCCAAGCTGCCGAAGGCTCTCGCTCAAGCTTGAACTTGTATCCGCCATGCGGCCGCCCGGCTTGCTGCTCTGACCCACATGTAGTAGACCGCGCAAGAATGTCCCAGATGTGACAACGGCCGCGCGCGTAATAATTCTCAATCCGAAGTCCGTTTCCACGGCAACCACTTTCTCGCCCTCCACGAGGATGCGCGAAACGGTCGCTTGCTTCGTATGGAGATTTTTCGTCCCCTCCAGAAGCGCCTTCATCCGAAACTGATACGCCTTTTTATCGCACTGGACTCGGGGAGCCCTAACAGACGGGCCCTTTGTTCGATTAAGCATTCGAAACTGGATCCCGGTGGCGTCGGCATTGACGCCCATAGCACCGCACATGGCATCGATTTCGCGCACAATATGCCCTTTGGCTAGACCCCCGATGGCCGGGTTACATGACATCTGTCCAATCGTGTCCAGGTTCTGGGTCAGCAACAACGTGCGAGTACCGATTCGAGCCGAAGCCAGTGCCGCTTCGATACCTGCATGTCCACTGCCCACGACTACAACGTCGTATTCTGTTGGAAGCTCAAATGTCATTGACCTAACATCTTGACGATCAACATATTATCGCAGTAACATCTTGTGTTGGATCCCATTTTCGGCTGACGTTGCTGCGGCTTGGGAGGTTTGAATTACGCCGTATGCGATGCGGCCAAGCACAACCAAGAGCAATATGGTGGTCACAAAGATGCCTCCCCAGATCCAGTATTCGATCGTTCGCGGGTAATTTTCACCGCGCATGATGCGGACTGCAAGTTGGCCCAATGTCCCGACGTAAACGTACAAAAACAACCCCGGTATCCGACCGATCGAAGCCCACAGCATGTACAAACCAAATCGAATACTAGTCAAGCCATAGAAGTAATTCAGCAGGCTCGTAGGAAACAGAGGATGTAATTGACTCAACAAGATGATTTTCCAGCTCTCGCGTTCCACCGCAGGCCCAAAGGCGCGAAGCGTTGGATTAGTTGAGAGTTTTTGCTGGAACCATCGCCTAGCTATCGAACGGCTTAGGGTAAACGAAATCGCTGTGCCGACGATGTTACCTACAAACACAATCAAAAATCCCCACCACAAACCGAAGAAAAAACCGCCTCCGACAGCCAGGATGCCGCCCGGAAGCAGAAGGATATTACAAATTGCGAAAAGCAACGGATAACAGATCGCGGCCCATGCGCCCAGGCTCATCACACGCTTTTGCAGCGCCTGGATAAAGTCCACAACCGGAAAAAAGCGCGAGAGCGCAAAAACAAGAGCAATCGCTAGCACCAGCACTGCAACTTGCCAGTAAAACGAGCGGCGAACCCTTAGCATCTCGAAATCTTGCGTGCGTCCTTCACTTCGCGCAAATTTCGCCAGTTCAGTTTCTTGCGTCCGAATAAACAAGCAGCGTGATCAGTTAAACGGCCTAAAATACGCGAAGGCGCAAGCATTTTCAGGGCGCCAGGTATTGTTGTGTTCGACTAGGCACTCGAAGCGTGTGCGTTCCGGTGACGGGGCAGGGCGAGGCTGTCAAAAATTACGCGCGTGGCGTCCGAGCGGTTGAGCGTATAGAAGTGAATACCAGCCACGTCGTTATCCAAAAGATCCTGACATTGTTCCAACGCGTACTGAATGCCGGCGCCTCTGACCATTTCGGGATCGTTTTGGCAACGCTGTAACGCACGCTGAAGCTTCGCTGGGAAGCGTGCACCGGCAGCTAACTCGGCGATGCGTTTGAATCCGCTGATGGAGGTAATCGGCATAACACCAGCGATAATGGGGATGTGAATGTCATGAAGCGCACAGCGTTCACGGAAATCGAGGAAGTCGCGATTATCGAAAAACAGCTGCGTGACGATGTATTCGGCGCCCGCATCCACTTTCGCTTTGAAATAATCCATTTCGACTAATCGATTGGGCGTGGCAGGATGTCCTTCGGGGAACCCGGCCACGCCAATTCCAAAACCGCGGCGGTCCGGATGCGCCCCAGACTCATTGAATCTGCGAATGAATTTGACCAAATCGATCGCATGTTGGAACGAATCCCGCGATTTATCGTAAGCAATACCTGCCGGCCTATCCCCGCCAAGCGCGAGAATGTTTCCAATGGCCGACTTGGCGTATCGAAGGAGGATCGCTTCGATCTCCTCTTCGTTATGACAGACGCAGGTAAGGTGGGGGATCGGGTCCAGTTTTGTCGTGTGTTGAATGCGCTCGACAAGATCGTGAGTTAAATCACGCGTTGACCCGCCGGCACCGTAAGTCACGCTGACGAAGTGCGGCATGTACGATTCAAGATCGCGAATCGTTTGGTAGAGGATCTCCGCCGCCTCCGGTGTTTTGGGGGGGAAGAACTCGAACGAAAACGTGGGCGAATTCGCCCGCATAATGTCGATGATGTGCATTTACCCGGTGAGATAGCTCCGTAGTCTTCTTTTGATGTACCGCTTTCCCCAAGCAGTCTTTAGATACTTCTCGCGTTGGGCGGCATCACTTTCATTCAAACAGCCCTCCCGATAGACAAGCTCGAACGGTATCCGTCTTTTCGTTGAAGCGATGAGTCCTTTATTATGCGCGTGCAGCCGCGCTGGCAAATCTCTCGTCAAGCCAGCATAGAATTGATGATCTGCGAGGGAATGCAAAAGATATACGTAACAGTGCCTTGCCATATCTCTCATCTCACGGGGTGAACTCAGCGCCTACTTTCGTTCCTGCCGCAACTTTCGGTCAACCCCCGAAGCAATTCACGGCACGCTTGCAAATAGTAGCAACACGCCAACAACTTTGAATATCTCTGAACAAGTCTCCGGGCTGTCGCAGGAACCAAGGTTTATTGGTCAAGCAACAAGTGTTATTAACATGTCGCGCGTGGCACGGCATTTCCTAAGAGTCCTGACAGTTATTCGCAGTAAGAAGAATAAGATCCAAACAGAATTTCACTAAAGAGCAGCATTATCTGTTTGTGAAAAACTTTCTCGTCAGCACATGAAACGGTTCCATATCCTCGATCCAACTGTTCAAGGCCAAAACGCGTCGTGGTTCTGTGCCTTGGCCATAATGACCAAGGCGCCACAGGCTGGCCAGGTCAAAACACGCCTTGTCCCTCCACTCAAACCAGATGAAGCCGCGGAGTTAAACAGATTTTTTTTACGCGATACAACTACTACAATTGCGAACTCCGCCACGCCTAAGGACGCCTGTGGAATTGCGGTTTACACACCAATCGGCTCCGAATCGGCTTATACCGACATCCTTCCGGACAATTTCAGGTTACTACCGCAACGCGGCGACCGGTTTGGGGAACGTCTTTATTTTGCTGCGCTGGATCTATTCAAGTGCGGGTTTGAATCGGTGTGCCTGATCGATTCGGACAGCCCGACCGTTCCCCCGGAAGATTTCGCGCAAGCAGTAAGACTCTTGCAACGCCCCGGTGATCGTGTCGTTCTCGGTCCGTGCGACGATGGCGGCTATTATTTGATTGGACTTAAGAAACCGCACAAAGAACTCTTTGAGCGAATTGATTGGAGCACCGAGCGTGTGCTTGTTCAGACGAGACAACGCGCGCGAGAAATAGGTCTCGAAGTCAAGCTGTTACCAGTGGGATACGATGTCGATGATTCGGCGAGTTTACAGCGACTGTGCAAGGAACTGCTAACTGGCAAGCAGAGCGACAGCGTCGCGCCACGGACACGAAAGTTTCTGCGCGACATAATCGCGCGCGAAGGTCGGACGCGGATTTGGCCGGACATCCGATAAATTTTGTTGTAGCGGCGCTTGTGCCAAGCGCCGAACCTTAAAAGCCAAAGCGTTTTACACAAACGCCTCTACAAGGACATGAAACGTGCGCTAGTCACTGGTTCCGCAGGCTTGATCGGCTCCCACATTGTCGATCTTCTCGTGCGCGAAGGCTGGTACGTCCGTGCGCTGGATAATCTCGAACCCCAAACGCACAGGCGAGGAAAGCCAACGTGGATTAACGCAAAGGCGGAATTCGTCGAAGCAGATTTGCGCGATCGCGACGCGATCACCGCCGCGTTAGACAACGTCGACATCATCTTCCATCAGGCTGCGTATGGCGGTTACATGCCTGAGATCACAAAATTTGTCCACGTGAATTCCTTCGGCACGGCACAGATGCTCGAAGTTATCCGCGAAAAACGTTTCCCTGTAAAAAAAGTCGTGGTTGCGAGCTCTCAGGCTGTTTACAGCGAAGGTGCCGGCGATTGCCCCAAACACGGTTTAGTCTTCCCAAGCGTGCGGCCGATCGACCAATTGCGTAAAGGAGATTGGCAGGTGCATTGCCCGATTTGCAGTGCGATCACAAAAACCGTTCCGACTCCCGAGAATGCGCCGGTCGGTGGCGAAACCGTGTATGGCCTGACCAAAGTCGATCAGGAGCGCCTCGTGCTGCTCTGGGGAAAACAGGTCGGAATTCCCACGGTCGCACTGCGTTACTCCTGTACCTACGGCCCTCGCCAATCGATTTTTAATCCCTACACCGGAGTGATCGCGATTTTTTGCACGCGTTTACTGAACGATTTGCCGCCGATGCTTTACGAAGATGGCGAGCAAACGCGCGATTTTTCATTCGTGGAAGACGTAGCGCGCGCGAATTTGCTCGCTGTCGAAACCGATAGGCTCGACGGATTAGCTGTGAACATAGGCAGCGGACGCGGCATACCGATTCGCGAAATCGCCGAACAACTTTCGGATATTCTGAAGATCGACATCGCCCCCGAGATCAACGGCGAATTTCGTCCCGGCGAAATGCGTCATCTGACCAGCGACACCGCTCTTGCTCAGTCGGCGGGTTATAAACCAACCGTCGATCTCAGCGATGGCATTGCGCGTTACATCTGTTGGATCCGCACCCAATCAGACATTCGCGATTATTTCAGTGAAGCCAGCGAAATTTTGAAGAACAAGGGAATTGTTCATCGGGCAGGTAGATGAACATCGCTTCTGGTATTCCCGATTTTAATGCCCCCGTCGCCGATCACGCGCGCAAAGACTTTCCGTTGCTGGATGCGGACATGGCCGTCGGAGAAGCGCTGGAGCGCATTCGGCGCGAGGGCGTGGGCGAACGCGTCGTCTACTTTTATGCGGTCGATGAGCAGAAACGGCTCGTTGGCGTAGTGCCCACGCGACGGCTATTGACCGCGCCCTTGGAAACGCCGTTGCGCCACGTCATGGTACCGCGCGTCGTGGCCGTTCCCGCGACAGCCACTATCCTTGATGCCTGCGAATTTTTTGTTCTCTACAAATTTCTCGCCTTTCCCGTGGTCGACGAACAACGCCGTGTCGTAGGCGTCATCGACGCGAACCTTTTCGCCGAAGAAATTTTGGAGGCGGGGGAAAGCGAGGACCGACATCGCCCGGTCGAATCAATCGGTGCGGAGTTTTTCGAGGCGCTTGGTTTTCACATTGAACAAATCCGTGGCGCATCGCCCTGGCGCGGTTTCCGGTTTCGTTTCCCGTGGCTGCTTGTTACCGTGACGGGCGGCACGCTCTCCGCGATCCTGGTCCGGTATTTTGAAGCGACGCTGACGCGCAGCCTCGTGCTGGCGTTTTTTCTCACCATGGTGCTGGCGCTGAACGAAAGCGTGAGTATGCAATCCATGAGCGTGACGATTCATGCGTTTCGCTCCGTCTCGGTCACCTGGCGATGGCTGGCGACGGCGTTCCGCCGTGAAGTAATAACGGCGCTGCTGTTGGGCGTGGCATGCGGGTTTGTTGTCGGCACAATCGTTTGGGTCTGGCGCAATGATGTGCTTGGAGCGTTTGTCATTGGCGGCAGCATCGCGCTTTCGCTCATCACTGCGTGCGCACTTGGCCTGGGCGTGCCGTCGCTTCTTCACCGATTCAAGCTCGATCTGAAAATTGCCGCGGGACCAGTCACGCTCGCCCTGGCCGATTTTATTGCGCTGGTAATTTATTTCACCAGCGCGTGGCTGGTTTTGCGATGAGCAACGTGTCGGTCATTATCCCGGCGCTTAACGAAGAGGAACCGATCGCCGGAGTCGTGCGCGAATGTCTGGCGACCGGTTTGCCTAATGACCTGATCGTCGTCGACAACGGCAGCACTGATCGTACAGCCGAACGCGCGTGCGAAGCCGGCGCGCGCGTAGTAACCGGGCCCCGTGGCTACGGGCGCGCGTGCGCTGCGGGAGTTCGCGCGCTTTCGCCCGAATGCCAGATTGTTGTGTTTCTTGATGGCGACGGGAGCGACGTTCCCGCGTTCATGAATCAACTTGTCGACCCAATCGCGCGCGGCGCGCAGGATTTCGTCATCGGTTCACGGACTCGCGGGCAGCGCGAACCCGGCAGCATGAATTTGCAGCAAATTTTGTCTGGACGCCTTGCCGGACTCATTCTGCGACTGCTTTACAGGGTTAGCTACACCGACATGTGCCCATTCCGCGCCATCCGCCGCGACGCGCTCGCGAAACTCGACATGCGTGAGGAAACGTACGGCTGGAATTTGGAGATGCAGATGAAGGCAGCCCGCGCCGGGGTGCGCATCCTCGAGATTCCGGTAAATCATCGCCGGCGCAGCGGTGGCGAATCCAAAGTTTCCGGCACCCTGCGCGGCACATTTGTCGCCGGCGCGCGAATCCTTGCGACATTAGTGCGTGTGGCCCTCGAATAGTTGCAGAGGCAAATGCCGCCGCAAGCATTGGAAATTCCGGTGTGTTCGTGTAGCGTCCGCCGATGCTTTCGATGCTGGATTTGGAGAAATTCCGGACGACGCCGCTTATCCGTGAACCATTCGAGTTTCTGGTCGTCCCGGAATTTGTAAGACCTGAAGCGCGCTTCGCCGTCAATAACGACTACCCCGAGGTTAACCGTGCGGGCAGCTTTCCGCTGCGCGAGGTTAAATATGGGCCTGCATTCGCAACGCTCATCAGAGAAATGCGCAGCGAAGAGTTCCGCAAAGCGTTCGAGGAAAAATTCAATATCGACCTGACGAATCGCCCGGACATGATCACCGTGCGAGGCTGTTGCAGCGAAAAGGACGGCAAAATCCATACTGACTCCGAAACAAAAATCATCACGATTCTTATCTACATGAACTCGGGCTGGGAATCTGCCGGCGGCCGGCTTCGCTTGCTACGCTCTGGAAACAATCTGGACGACGTGATTCTCGAAGTACCGCCAACGGAAGGCACACTGCTGGCGTTCCGTCGGAGCGATAATTCATGGCATGGTCACAAGCCGTTCTCCGGCCCACGCCGGGCGATTCAATTTAACTGGGTCACGAGTGAAGCCGTAGTGCGGCGCGAGCAGAATCGTCATCGGGTTTCTGCATGGGTGAAAAAACTCCGCGGCGCGTTTTCGGGCGAGAAGAAAGCGGCTTAGCCTGCTGGTGGCTCATATCGGCGAAGGAAAAGCGAGGCAAACGCCGAACGCCCAACATCGAACATCGGACGCTCACGTATCTGAATTTGAACGTTGAGCGTTGAGCGTTGAGCGTTGGATGTTAAAACCCGTTTCTGGCTAGACATCAATTGAACCGGCAAATCGAAAACGCACGGATAAAACGCGCGGACCTATCGGAACTTCAATCCACAGAGTTCTCGCGCATTTTGTTGATCAAACCTTCGGCACTTGGCGACGTCGTCCATACGATTCCGGTGCTTGTGAAGCTGCGGGCGCGTTATCCAAGCGCGCGAATTGACTGGTTGATCACTCCGGAGAACGCGGACATCGTGCGCTGCCACCCGGCGCTATCCAATGTCGTTCTTTTTGCGCGGCGCGATTTCTCGAAGCGCGGCATGAGATGGCGCGCACTGGTGTCGTTCTTCGCTCTCCTCAAGCAAATCCGTCGCGCGAAATATGATTTGGTCGTCGACATGCATGGTCAGCTGCGTTCGGCTTTTTTTGCTCTCGTGAGCGGTGCCCACGTGCGCATCGGGTTTGATCGCCCGATCAAGCGTGGGTTTACGGTTTCCGCCGAGCACGATCTCAGGAACGTGCCGAGCCACGGCTGGCGCGGCGCGCGCGAGGGTTCATGGATTGCCTACACCCACCGCGTCTCGATTCCGACATTAGATGTTCACGCAATTGATCGTTACCTCTGGGTCGGGCCGTTGCTTAGCTTCGACGACGATCCACCGGATCTCACCATTCATCTGTCATCCGAAACTGTGCGCAACGTGGAGCAATTGCTCGAGGAGCAGGGCGTGACTCCCGACATGCCCCTTATTATTCTCGTGCCCGGCACCATCTGGGAGACTAAGCATTGGACGATTGAAGGATTTGCAGGCGTCGCGCAGCACTTTCTTCACGATGGTTTTGCTGTTGCGCTGGCGGGCACGATCCGCGACCAGGAGCGGTGCCGGCAAATCGCAGCCGCAGCGCCCGGGGCCTGTGATCTGTCGGGTAAAACCACACCGGCAGAGTTGGCGGCACTTATTCGTCGTGCAGAAGTGGCGGTGACCAATGACTCTGGTTCGATGCATGTCGCCGCGTCACTCGGCAAACCCATGGTCAGTGTCTTCGGACCAACCAATCCGGTTCACATCGGGCCTTACCAACGGCCGGAATCGGTCGTGCGCGTGGACTTGCCGTGCTCGCCCTGTAATTACCGTCGCCTGAGCCAATGCCCGTTCGATCACGCCTGCATGAAACAGGTGACGCCTGCAATGGTTGTGGAGCGCGTGCGGAAAATCGTCGCGATGGCAAAGTGAGTTGTTGCAGCGGCGTTCGCCGCGCGAACTCCCCGAAGCAAATCATCAGCCGCTTGGCACAAGTGGCTCTACAACTCATATTGGCTCCGAATGAGTAGAACAAAGGCGATTTTCGCTGGGTTGGTCGCCGGATTGCTCGCAGGAATCGTGATGACAACGGCGATGTTGTTGCTCGCTGCGCTTCGTGTGGCGACACCGCTCGTCGTCATCGGCGATCGGCTTTCAGTTTTCATCCCACCGGGACCGTTCCTTTCCGTAATGGGTAAGTTGGGTGGTTACAATCACCTGAAGCAACTTGGCGTTGGGTCCACAATCGCCGGCCAACTCTTTGTTGCTGCAATTGGCGGAGCAGTTTTCGGCTTGCTGGCGCGGCGTAATCCGGCGCGCCTGTCCGCGATATGGACGATGTCGATCCTTGTTGTGTTACCGATCGTTGCCTTCGCAATCGCGCTGTGGCCGGTACTGGGCACAAGCTATGTTGGCCTGCCTGTCCAGGCCGCGCGCCTGGTCACCCTCGTCGGCTTCGCGCTTTGCGTTTTCTTGTTCGAGAGAACGTTAGTCTCTGCTTTTCGATTTCTGACAATGCGAGAAGCCGGGCGGCACGAATATGAATTTAGTCCGGCCATTGGCCGGCGCGCGTTTGTCCTGAGCGCGATCGGAATCGCAGTGGCGGGTGGCGGCGTTGCGTTGGCTCGTAAACTCTATCGTGCCGCAACATTCAGCTACGACGGCGCGCAATACAAAGGCCGCATCGTCGAGCCGATTACGCCTAACGAGTTGTTCTATTGCGTGACGAAGAATGTGGTGGACCCCAAGGTGAACGTCGACCTCTGGCACCTTGAGCTGAACGGGCTCTTGCAAAATCCGGCTACGTGGCGATTTGAGGACCTCCTCGGATTTCCAGCACAGGAGCAACAGACGACGCTCATGTGCATCAGCAATAGCCTCGATGCGGGCCTGATCAGCAACGCGATCTGGAAAGGTGTTCCACTGCGCGATTTGCTCGAACGAGCCGCTCCGCTTTCCAGCGCCGCCCGGGTGCGCTTCCACGGCGTCGATAATTACACCGACACTATTCCTGTGGAGAAGGCTATGGAGCCGACCACGTTGCTGGCCTATGACATGAACGGTGTGCGACTGCCGCACCGCCATGGATATCCGTTGCGCGTGATCGTTCCCGGCTACTTCGGCGAAAAAAACGTGAAATGGCTTACCCGGATCGAAGTGGCCGACGCGAACGCGAAAGGATTCTACGAAGCACAAGGCTGGGGTCCCGATTTCATTGTGCCCACACGATCGAGAATCGATGTGCCCGATAATTGGTCGTCGTTTTCGTTAGGCAAACTAACTGGCCCCATCGAAGTGAAAGGGATCGCGTACGGCGGTGACCGTGGCGTCTCGCGCGTCGAACTCAGCTTTGATAACGGCCAATCCTGGCGCGACGCCGAGATCTATTACACCGGGGGCAACCTCGCGTGGTCGCTTTGGAAGACAGAGTGGGCGCCCGCGGCGGGTGATTATGCGCTCGTCGTGCGAGCCACTGACGGCGAAGGCGACGTACAGGAATGGGAAGAAGACCGAGGCCCGTTTTCCGGCGTCGCCGGGCTTCATGAGATTTCTGTGCGCGTCACGGCGTGAATTCAGGTTTCCGGGGAGCACAGGCTGCCAGCCTGTTCTTTTCGGCAGCTTGCCGAAAAGGTTGTAGGCACACTAAACTCTCACTTCCCGCATTCTGGATCTTTGAAACTTGCGTCGTGTGCTAAGTTTCATCGATGGAGAAAGTGATCATTGTTGGGAGCGGTTGCGCCGGATTGACAGCGGCGATTTACGCTGCTCGGGCTAATTTGAGTCCACTGGTGCTGGAAGGGCGGCAGCCGGGCGGGCAACTCTCGACTACGACGTTGGTGGAAAATTATCCCGGCTTCCCGGATGGAATTGATGGACCGGAGCTCATCCTCAACATGCACAGGCAGGCGGAAAAATTTGGCGCTCGCTTCTCTTACGCGGAGGTGACTGATTTTGATGGAAGCAACAAGCATCTCCGAATCAAAGCGGATGATGAATGGCTGGAGACGCAGGCGCTCATCATCGCCAGTGGCGCGTCGGCGCGCTACCTGGGGCTGGAAAACGAAGAGAAGTTGGTCGGCCACGGCCTGACCAGCTGCGCAACGTGCGACGGCGCATTTTACAAGAATGTGCCGGTCTGCGTGGTCGGCGGCGGCGATTCCGCCGCGGAGGAATCATTGTTTCTCACCCGGTTCGCTTCAAAGGTGTATCTGATTCATCGCCGCGACAAAATGCGCGCTTCTGTAATAATGCAAGAGCGCGTGTTCTCGAACAAAAAGATCGAGCCGATCTGGAACACGGTCGTCACAAAATACGTTCCGGACGAAAAAGGCGAGATGCGCGCGGTCTGTCTGCGAAACGTCGAGACAAACGAAGAACGGGAACTGGCGGTGGCGTGTGTGTTTATTGCGATCGGTCACGACCCGAACAGTCAACCTTACCGAGGCAAACTTGACATGGACCGCGATGGATATTTGATCACGAAAAAGCTGGTGGAGAGTAAACATCCTGGGGTATTCGTGGCGGGCGACGTTGCTGATCGAGTTTACAAGCAGGCGGTAACCGCAGCCGGTTCCGGCTGTGCGGCAGCGATGGACGCGGAGAAGTATCTCAGCGAACTGGAATCAAATGCTTGATCGTTGTTTCTGTAGCCGCTTCGCTGTGCGAAGCGCGGCGCCGGTCTTTTCGGCATCCCTGTATTGCGTCGCCCACAGGGCGACGGCTACAGTGCTACCTTGAAGATCTGCGACCTGACCCAGTTCTACTCTCCGCGAAGCGGGGGCGTGAAACGGTACCTCCAGGAGAAAATTGCCTACATCAGGAATTACTCACCTGATGACAAACACGTTCTTATCGTTCCTGGGCCGAGAACTGAGCTGACAACCAACGGCGTGTCGCGGGTCTACTCGATTCATTCACCTGTGGTTTCGCGCAGGTCACAATACCGGGCACTCCTAAATCTGCGTGCGGTCGAGGAAATCCTGGGCCGGGAACGGCCGGACCTTATCGAATCGAGCGATCCATACCAAGTCGGATGGAAGGCGGTCGCCGCCGGCGGCGCGCTGAAAGTTCCAGTGGTTGGCTTTTACCATTCGCATTTTCCCGAAGCATATCTGCGCGGCCGCACAAAGTTCCTGGGGCAGCGCGGCGCGGAGCGAGCCATGAAATGGACGCGCGCCTATGTGCGCAGACTTTACAACCGTTTTCAGGCTACGCTGGTCGCTTCCGATAAGCTGGCCGGCGTTCTTTCAGAATGGGGCGTCCATAACGTCCGGTCGACACGGCTCGGGGTGGATACAGGCATTTTCAAACCTGCGCCGGATGACACAGAAGGCACACGCGACTCGTTAGGCATTAAAGACGAGGAAAAATTGCTTCTCTACGTCGGTCGCCTCGCCAAAGAAAAGAATACGCGCATATTGTTCCGGAGCTTCGAGCTTTTGCATCGGCGTCACCCGAATAAATTTCGTCTGGTGGTGGTTGGCGACGGGCCGCAGCGCAATGAGCTTCGGAAGCTACAGCGCAACAGTTGCCGAAGCAGGATCAAGTGGATCGCATATTGCGAGTGCGCCGCCGAACTGGCCAGTCTCTATCGCGCGGCCGATCTTTTCGTTCATCCGGGTGTCCAGGAAACATTTGGGCTTGCGGCGCTGGAGAGCCAGGCGTGCGGCACACCGGTTGTGGGAATTCGCGGGAGCTACATGGACAGTGTCATTTGTCATAATCAGGAGTCGTGGGCGCGGGAAAACAGCCCGGAAGCGCTTGCCACTGCGATTGAAGAGTACAGCGCGAAGAAATTGTCCGCCCTCGGCAGGAACGCTGCCCGGGTCGCGCGGAGTTTGTATAGCTGGCCGCGAGTGTTTGAGGAACTGTTTTGCATTTATCACGAGCTTCGCGCAAACTACCGCCGTTTTTAAATGGTGAACGACGACCACAGGCCGTTCCTGATTCGAGGCTATCGCCAATCGGATCGCGAAGCGGTTCGAAAGCTCTGCTGCGATACTGGCTTTCTCGGCGAGCCAATTGATCCTGTGTACGAGGATCGAGAATTGTTCGCTGATTTTCTAACTACCTATTATACCGACCACGAACCGGAGTCATGTTTTCTCCTGGAGGTGGACAGCGAAATTCGGGGTTACCTGCTCGGCTCTCGCAAACCGCTACAAAACCAGCTCTATGCGCTCTATCAAAATGTCTGGCTTTTCTTTCGGGCGCTGACCCGCTACTTCCGTTATAAGGCGCGATCGCGGCGCTTTATTCGATGGGTTCTGATGTACGGGTGGCACGAAGTTCCCGCTCAACCACGGCGCGTCCCACATTTTCACATCAACCTTTTGCCGGAGGCGCGAAAAGTTTCGACTACGCGCGCTCTCATGAGCGCTTATCTGAGTTACCTCTATCGCTCCGGCGAAAAACGCGTGTGCGGCCAGATCATTACGTTCGAGAGCCGGCGCGGCGAAAAGATGTTCGAACGTTACGGCTTCAAGGTTTTGAATCGAGCGGAGATTACAAAATACAAGGCATTCTATCCCGAGTCGGTCTATCTCAGCACGGTCATTAAGAATTTGGAGACGGCCGGCCCACTTTCAGCTTATTCGCGCATCCGCGAATAGTGCGACAAGTGTTTTTCAAAAGACGGCCAGTTTCGTTCTATTTTTCTTTCAAACGAGTGCGCCAGTAGATCAATCCGCCGATCGAAATGAATCCGAGCGCTCCGCCAATGACCTTTAACCGAAATAGCAGAGTGTTTCCCATATCTGGCGGAGGAATCGTCGCGATTATCATCGCAAACAAGGTGACAATTATACCGCTCAAGCCGGTGAGCCACCTGCCAATGGATCCGCCAGGCGCCAGCACAACGTCGCTGCCGTTCTCGCCTTGCCGGCGATGAATCAAAAAGACGACGAACAAATAAAGGTAGGGGATGAAGTAAATTAGAATCTGGGTGTCGAGCAGGATCAGATAAACGTCCTCGACGTTCGTGCCCTTCCCGAGCACCGAGAGCAACAGAAATATCGTCGCGAGTGTAGCCTGAACGAGGATCGCCACATATGGCGTATGCCAGCGAGGATGTATCGCTCCGAAAGCCTTCGGGAAATAGCAGTCCAGCCCGATCACGAACGCGACGCGCGCAGGCCCGATCAGCCAGGCGCCCACGCTCCCGAGATTACCGATGGAGTAAAGCGCCGCACACAGCGGAGCGACCCACCCCAGCGTCGGGGAAATGTTATCGGCGCCGGCCTTAATCGCCTGCAGAAATCCTGAGACGATGTTGACATCCTTGTTCGGCAGGCGCCATAGCACCGCGGCTGTTCCGACAATATAAACGACGGCAATTAACGGCGCGGAGATGAAGATCGAGCGAGGCAGATTGCGCCGTGGATTTTCGACCTCGTCACCCATTGTCGAGGCCAATTCGAGCCCTGCGAACGCGAACGCGATCGAAGCCAGCAGGTTCAACGCCGGGACGTTGTTCAAATCGGGCTTCAAAGTTGCCACGCTGAATTCGTTGGCCGGAGGAGCCGTCATTGCGCCGTAAACGCCCAGCAAAATCAGAATGAGCCCGGGGACGTACGTGCCGACGCCGCCCGCGTTTTGCAACCATTTGCCCGTGCCCAGGCCGACAATGTTTATCAGGGTGGCAATCCATAGCGTGCCGAGCGTCATCGGCAGCACATAAGCCAAATTGTCACTCAGCCCGCTCCCACCCTTCCCGAAGATAAAAGTCGCGATGACCGCCGCCGAGATCAGCAGGTTCGGGTAATAGAGGACGTTGTTGATCCAGTAACACCAGCCGCACAAAAACCCGTGGCCTTCGCCCAACGCGTGTTTCGTCCAGAAATAGATGCCGCCCTCTTTCGGAAACCGTGATGACAGCTCAATTACGGCCAATCCCTGTGGGATGAAGAAGAACACGGCGGCGATCAACCACATCAGCAACGACCCGGGACCGAATTTCGCCGTTGTCCCGAGATGCCTGAGACCCAGCACGGCGACCAGATTGAACAGGATCAGATCCCGCAGTCTGAGCGCGCGTACGAGCTTCGGGCTGGTTTGTGTCGTCTTCGTGGTCATAAACCTGGAAAAAGAGACAAAATAAACTACAGCGAATTTAACCGGGAGATGATTGATGAAATGAACAGACGATTATCAGATGGTGATGCACAGCGCACAGCGCACCTCAAAAGTTACGATGGCTTTCTGCCGCTTCCGTTTTACGGTTGTAGCTTTCGTAACCTTTTGACGTTCCTTCGCCGGCATAGCTCAGCTGGTAGAGCAGCTGATTTGTAATCAGCAGGTCGTCGGTTCGAATCCGACTGCCGGCTCGTTTCATTTTCGAATCTGGACTTTCCCAGGACGATTATGCACTCTACACAACCGCTATGTGCACACCTATGAAACAAATCTTCGCTTTTCTGTTGGCGTCTGGGTCATTTTGTTTTGCGCAAGAACACCACGGCATGCCAAACGATCCTCGTCCGACCCCGACGCCACGTCCGCCTCCGTCACGGTTTGTCGAGCCGCTTTTTTTGCTGCCTCCCAACCCGGAGGTCAACGATTATCGCCCTGTCGTTAACGCCGAGGGGACGAAAGTAGTTTTCGAAAGAAACCCCACCGGGAACGCGAGCGACGTGAAGCTGTACCCCACCGGGAACGCGAGCGACGTGAAGCTGTACATCCTCGATCTCGCGACTGGTGACGTTCAGCCTTTTGTAACTTTCGCCTCGACTCGCCCGGATTGGTGCTGGATCAGGTCTGGAGGCACCCTTACAAGCGGCCCGGTCGCATTCAGCAATAATGATGGCATCTACCGCGTTGATCCGAGCGGCACACCCACGCCGCTCCCGAACACGGCCAATATGATCTATCCTGCGTGGTATCCCGGTTGTCAGTATCTTGCCGTGGACGTGGGCGCACAAGCCGACCTCGGGCAAGGATGTAATGAGCCCGCGAGACCGCTTACTGCGAAGATCGATGCCACCACTGGCGCCGTAGTCGTTTGTCGACTCGCGAATGACACGGTCTGGGCAGGATTCCCAAGTGTTAACCAAGTTAATCCCAACCTGGTTGCATTCGCTGGCCAATTTAACGGAGAGAGTAACTATTACGATCAGGAGCTTAATTACAGTTGGGTGACAGACACATCGACGCAACCTCCGCACGTTGCACCGTTCGATCACGATGCGCCGACGGGGCCAGCGTTTCTGCAAAAATTTCAGGCACGCACCGGATGGTGGTCACCCGATGGCAAATGGTTTGCCTTTGAGTCCAATCGGATTTGTAACGACCTTAGTGGCCAGACTTACGCGATCTTCATTCAAGATGCGTCAGGCACGCAACCAGCAATCCAGGTGAGCGATTGCAAGTGGAATGTTCAGCATCCGAAATGGTTTCCTCCGAGAAACGACGGCAAAACCTTACTGATCGCCCCGGTTCAGCCTGTCCCCCGGCCGGGCCAATCTCCTCAACCGTACAGGCTCGCAACTTTCGACGTGTCGCGCTTGGTCATAGGGACAGGTCCTTGAAAAACTCCGGGTCAAAGTGAGTAAACGAACTTCATCTGTCAGTTCGCCCGAGCTTTAGGCTGCTGCACTTTCGCCGACGAGCAGGGTCATGCCCATCACGCGGACAATGAAGTCGCGTCGCCGGCGAAGTGGAGAAGTTCGAGAATATCTGCGCGGAGGCGAAGAAATTCGGAGCTGCTGCGATCACGTGGTCGAGCCAGCGCATTAGTGATGTCCCGGTCGATTCGGCCCGGACGCTGAGTCATGATCATGATTCGATCACTCATGTAGATGGCTTCATCAATGTCGTGAGTGACGAGAAGCATTGTGGTGCGGCGATTTTCCCAGAGCCGCAGCACTTCGTCCTGCAGACGCATGCGGGTAAAGGCATCCAGCGCGCCGAGCGGTTCGTCGAGGAGGAGAACTTTCGGGTGGTTGATGAGTGCGCGTGCCAGAGCAACGCGCTGGGCCATGCCCCCAGAAAGATGATGCGGATAAGCATCGGCAAATGCCTCGAGTCCGACGAGCCGCATGAATTCGTCGACTTCATTTCGTTTTTCGCGCAACACTCGGCGCGCAACGAGGCCGGCCTCGATATTGCGGCGAACCGGAAGCCATGGAAACAGATTTGGGTCTTGAAAAACGAGACCACGTTCCGCGCTCGGCTCGTTGATTGGGTCTGATCCAACCAAAAGTTCGCCCGAGTCGGGAGTATCCAGACCGGCAATGAGCCGAAGCAGGGTCGACTTGCCGCAGCCACTTGGGCCAATGAGCGAAACCAATTCTCCCGGCGCGATCGACAGTGAGATATTACTTAGGGCTTGTCGACGCGTGAGCGGGTCGTCAGGCGCCGGAAAGCTCTTGCTGACATTCTGAACGCGGAGCGAGGAGGGTTCGGTCTCAGCTGCTGCTACCATTTGATAATTCCTTTTTGCCAGACGAGCAGACGGTCCCGGATCTTAAACAAAAGCGTCATCAGGGTTGAGAAGAAGGCTGCCATGATGATGAGGGCAGCGAAGACTTTGCCGTATTCGGCCCAGCCTTGCGCCCAACTGACATACCAGCCGAGACCGGATTTAACCCCTATGGATTCCGCAACCACAAGAGTAAGAAAAGAGGCACCCAGACCCATGAATAAGCCGATGAAAATATTTGGAACCGCGGCGGGAACCGCGACCCGGAAGATGAGATACGCCCGTCCGGCGCCGAGCGTTCGAGCGACATCAAGATAGGACGCGCGAGTATTGGAAATCCCGGAGGCAGTCAACATTGTAACAGGGAACCACACCGCGAGTGCGATTAATCCCGCTGCGGATGCGATTGCGGAAGGGGATACAACCATCGCAAGAGGGATCCATGCTGTGGCTGGAATCGGCCCTACAACTTTAAGTAGCGGCATTCCCCAATAGCGCACGGAAGTCGACCAGCCGATGCACACGCCGCTAACCAGTCCAACGATCACGCCAAGCGTGTACCCACTCAGGAGCAAAACGAGCGAGTGCCAGGTGCTATCGAGCAAAAGCGCGCGATCGCTAATCAGACTGCGTAATACCGCCGCGGGCCCGGGAAAGTACGGCAGCGGAAGCAAGTGGAACCCCAATGTAATCACATCCCAAAGACCGAGTAACAGGATTGCAGCCGCAAAGATTGGCCACATGTGCCGCATCCATTGGCGCAAGGCCGTCCAGAAACCTTGCGCGATTGCGAGAACAACTGAGACGCCGAGAATTTCCCAAAACAACAGCATATAAGAATGTGTCTCAAGCGGCGGCGATTGTTTTGATAACACCGAGTGAATTCCGAACGTAATCAGGCTTGCGACGGGAACAGCCAACTGCATTGGCCAAGGCAATGTCGATTGCTCCTTATTTGCTACCCGCATATCGTGACGAACTCGAAAAGCGACGCGGGGACGCGTGCGCACTCCAAAGCTTCGCGAAACATGAAAACGCTCTCGGGCAATTTCGCACGCAGTGCTTTTGGAGTGCGATGAGTCCTCGCATCGCTTTTGTCTTCGCACTGGGAACCTAACTCACTGCCCGGCCGCCATCACATTTTTCCCGAGGCACGGTGCGTCAGGGTCAGCAAGATTCGGCGCATCCTGGTCCGGCTGATCGAACATTTTTCTTCGGCAACATGAATCTCCCGTGTCTTTCTGGATCAACGCCGCAATTAGCCGGATATCTTCGTCGGGTGAGACTTGGGCTCCGGCAATTTTTTCCACTTCCAGGCCCTTAATCCACTCGTCCGTAACGCCCGGAAGGTGCATGAAGGCGCGTTTTGCCAATGCTTCGGTATCGGTCTCCGGGGAGAGCATCTTGGCCACTTTCATTTCCCGGCCGGCAGTGTGAACCGACTCCTCAGCCAGCTGGACACTGGGAATGTAACGCAAACGCGCGAGGGCGACGGTGTTTAATTCGGGGGTTGAGGCGAGATATTTTTTCTCCACCGCCATTATCGCCGCTGCCTTCGGGTTGGTCTCGACCCATTTGGCACCTTTCAAGAGAGCGCGCGTCGCTCTAGCCGCGGTGTCGGGATTGGCGTCCACCCATTTGCCGTTCGCGATCACCTCGCAGCAATACTCCTCTTTATAAGGTTCATCCATTATCTGATCGGCAATGTTTCTCACCTTCCCCTCTGCGATGAGAAGGCTTCCGATTGGTTCCGCGTCGGCAACGGCGTCCACTTCGCCTTTGTCAATCGCCAGGCCTAATTCACCCGCCGGAAAAACTTTCCAGGTGATATCTTTGCCCGCATCGATCCCATGCGTTCCGAAGACGCGGTTTGCGAAAACGAAGGGGGGCGTGCCCATTCCCGGCACACCAATTCGTTTTCCTTTCAAGTCCTCAATGGTGTGAATATTGGTTTTCACGCCCGCTTGAACGCGCAGACATCCGCGGTGGATTCCGGCCAGGAATCTTACATCCAAACCCTGTTCGATCGGTTTGAGGAAGTACATTACCAGGTGGTGAGTGATGTCGTAGCTGCCAAGCGCCAGCGCGTCTTTATAAGTTGCCCAATTGCACTTCACCAATTCAGGCTCGAGTCCCTCCTCCTTGAAGAAGCCCTTCTCATAAGCGGCGTAAATTGGAGCTTCGCAGGTCAACCCGATATACCCGACACGGACTTTGTTTGAATTCCGAACGGTGGAACTGGAGTTTTTATTACAGCCTGCTACCAGCAGAACACTTAGCAAAGCGGCGGTAATGAGCCTCGAAGTCATAATGTACCTTTCAAAGGTTTTGGAAATAGCCCGATAAGTTCTGCCTATGGAAGCAGAACCTTGGTCCGCAATCAAGCTCCTGATTGCATTTGGCAAGTCCGCCGGACAATATTCTTTTTCCCATGTCGGAGCCTTTGGATATCCGCCACTTCCGCTATTTTCTCGCGGTTGCCGAGGCCGGAAGCTTCAGCCGCGCGGCTGATCGGCTGGGAATTTCGCAACCGAGTGTTTCGCAGCAAATGCGGGATTTAGAGGCGGGTCTTCGCGTGCCTCTGTTTCAGCGTCGTGGAAAGCGAATTCTGCTTACTCCGCGAGGTCTGATTTTTCAGGAGCACGCACGCGCAGTCCTTCATCAGTTGGAGAATTTTCTCCATGAACTCAACAGCGAACCCGGACAATTACGCGGCGAACTTCATTTGGGTGTTATTCCGGTGCTGAACGTACCGCTCGTGCCGCATCTTCTTGGTCTTTTCACGGCCGATCATCCTGCGATCAGCATCACCGTCGAAGAAATCTCATCCACCGAGATCGAAACGGCGCTGGAAGAGGGTCGGATGGACGTTGGTCTTGGCTTTCTCACCCGGCACTCGCCGAACTTATGCTACGAGCGCCTTTGCACCGATGAATTTGCCTTAGTCGTGGCGGAGAACCACCCATGGTCGAAACGCCGGGTGATTCATTTCTCGCAATTGCACCAGCAACGCCTCCTTCAGTTGCCGGACACTTTCGTGATGCGCAGGATGACGGATGAAATTTGTCGGAGACATCAGGTCCGTCCCCACATGGTGGCCGAGATCAATGCAATTGAAACATTGCTTCGCTCGCTCGCCCCTTTGCGAGCGGCAACGTTAATGCCTAAGATCGCATTACGAGGAAGAGAAAGTCTGAAATTGAAGGCGATCCGGCTGCAGGGAAAAAAACTTGGACTGGACATTGGTCTCTTGCGGTTGAGCGATTCGGCAGCGAACAGCGCTGTGGCTGCATTCACGAGTCTGGTTAAGGCGACTGTTCCGAAAATGATCAAACACTAGAGCAAAGCGCTCGACCAATGACGTGTAGCCACGGCCCTGTGGGCCGTCTGCCTAACGTCAAAAGCAGCCGCGAGCTGAACCGGCCGCAGGCCGGTGGCTACAGGAATCGACGAAGTCGCACTTATCGGGAATCGGGGTGGCGTAGATAAAGCGCCATGCCGCCCATGTCGATGATAGCGAAATTCGATGAGAGATATTCCTGGCCCAGAACGCCCGCATTCGATTCGGCGGCAGATTTCGAGAGCAGTATGTCACCCGACAAATGAGCAATTACCACCTCGGCATTTGCGAGTTTGAAATTGCCGATAGCTAGCTCTTTGACGCGCGTGCGATTTATTCCTTCAGCCAAGCCACCAGCGCCACCCGCGCCAATGCCCGCCAGAGCGGTGACACCAGTGCCAGATCGCACGGCTACTTGCGTGTCAATGAGTGTATTCGCGGAGCCCGTGTCCAGGATGAAGCGGGTCGCATGTCCGTTGAGCGCGCCTTGAACATCAAAATGATGATTCGCATTTAACCGTATCGGGATTCGCGTAAATCCGCGACCCGCGAGGAAACTCGTGAGACTCTGACTCACCACGGGACTCCGTCCGTTTGGATTAACGTAAAGCATCTGCCTGGTGCAATCGATAATCATCCCAAACTTAATTATCTCGTTCGCGCCAAGAACACCATTGATGTGTGCCAGGGCCTTGGAATCGGCAATATGCGATCCCGTAGCGGGACCGCCGCGGTCTCTGTTGAAATCGGAAAAATCTGCGATGGCCACCGGTACATTTGTCACCGTGCAATTGCCCATCGCCATGTTCTTTACTTTGCTGCTGCCAAAGCGTTCCCAGCTCCGGCCAAACAAACCGCCCACGTTCGAGTCGGTCTTTTCTACAGTGAGACCGAATGTGTTCACGCTGTTGACGTCGATGATCGTGTTAGGTGACCCGGTATCAATCATCAGGGCAGCTCGCCGATTGTTAATGGAGACCGGAACAAATAGATGATTGCCGAAGCGCCGCTCCAGTTTTGCACCGGCAAGACCCTGCTTCGAAAGGAAACCAGCTAGCGTGCCGCTGCTTTGTTGTGATTGCACGCGAAACGGCGCGAGCGCCGCCAACAAAAGGATTGTAACCAACAGTTTTTTCATCAGATGAATTACCGAGAGTCAGAAGGTTGGAATTTTCGAATTTTGGAAATGGCGGTCAAGATTGTTTCCACAGCGGTTGCGATCACAAGCGGCGGTAGTCGCCTGAAGCCTCGATGCACGGCGAACCTAGGGTCGTCCAGAAAATTACAGCAACTGATAGGGATCGACGTCTACGGTGACGGTCACATCTTCAGGAAATGGTAATTTGTCGAGAGTTTCGCGGACGAGCCGGCTGAGGCGCAGGATGGCTTCGCCGCGAACCAGGATGTGAAAGCGGAATTGGCCCTGTAATTTTTCCAATGGAGCGGGCGTCGCATCTCCCAGGAGGAATTCTTCGGGTCCAGCCTTCGCAGCCGGCATCGAGCCTTGCACCCCTGAAAGGCTTCTGGGAGTAGGAGCGGCAGAGTAGGCTCCGCTCTTGGGAGCTGCTTCGGCGGAGTAGGCCAGCGCTTC